>Ga0181520_10000143_pt1 | contig 144778 bp, 88 predicted proteins | sample PEATcosm2014_Bin_29_FD_132451 | JGI IMG/M metagenome (GOLD analysis project Ga0181520, IMG submission 132451) | Peatland microbial communities from MTU Mesocosm Facility, Houghton, MI, USA - PEATcosm2014_Bin02_30_metaG | ecosystem: Environmental > Terrestrial > Soil > Wetlands > Peat | place... | reverse complement strand
GACCTTCACTGCATATATCCGTCGGATCTACGTCCCCACCTTCCGGATGGTATCGGGCTTTGAGTTTCGTGGCCCTCTCGCCCAGATGGGACCGCCTCTATCCGCTGGCTGTTCGTCGGACCGCAGTTTTGCTTACAGCTTCCTTCAGATTCCACCTCGCGATGGACACCCTTGCTGTTCGGCTAGCAGTTCCCACCATCAGGGCCTGCAGCGGACTTGCACCGCCAAGTCTACGAAATGGCCACCACAGCCAATTCGCTCGCGCTTACGCGCTACGCGCCATGCCTGGCGCACCACTGAAGCGGCCCAAGGAGATCATCCTTGAGCCGCTCCAACGGGATGGAATGAACCGTCCCACTGTCTCGACTTTGAAGGGGCCGAGCACCCATAGACATATATCGTCATGCGGACGGCCAGCATCAGTAACCGAAGTACTATGAGTGCTTCCTCTACGGTCCCCGGGACCACAGGTTCGAAATTGAAGTTTGTGCGATTCGAGAGCGTGGGCTTTTTTCAATCTCAGGCCGGGGCGACAGGTCGACGCTTCTTGCAGGATGCCGGCGATTGAGAACGCACTGCGCGGCTCGGAATTTCACATTTCAGCGGGTTGGCCACGAGATAAAGGCTTATCGTTGGCTGTCCTTGTGGTGCGTTTTGGCGCGTTTTGAGACAGTGGCCCGGACGAAAATCTGCCCGGACCGTTGACTCGTATCCTTATATAGCGGTCGTGTCCGGGTCGCCTTGACGGCGTCCTCGCATTCCGCTCAGGATTTGCGGTCGAATGCGCTCGTGCGGCGGCCGATCCACCACGCGGTCACCGAGCACCAGAAGAAGCAGCTGGCGAGTTCGTGCAGCGCCATGAAGAGGCCCGCGACCACGGCCATCGCGATCGAGTGCGCGAGCGACGGGTGCCAGTGGGCACCGATGGCGATCCCAGATAAGAAGACCGCGAACGTCCAGAATAGGATCAGTGGCGGACTGCCCTTGCGGGCAGTGAGTCGGTCGGTCATGATTCATCTCCTTTAAGGTTGGGCGCCGTGGCTATTGAGGGAACCAATGCGGACTGCAGGACCCGAGGCAACAATCTCATCGAACGCTTTGGCGTACGCGCGTCGTGTGTGGGGGGACACGACTGAATTGCATAGCATCGTTCGAAGAGCTGCGAGCGAACTGTGAGAGGGAGGGATTGAGGTAGTGGAAAGAGCTGTGGACCAGGGTCCTCCTTGCGACCTTTTCGAGCGAGAGGCAGAGTCGATCATTGGGGATGTGATGTTGTTGGGATTGAGTGGTTGAAGAGGGATGGGATTGGGGAATGTGAAAGATATGGGGAACGGAAATGGCGGCCCGAGTCGGGGTCGCAATTTAGAAGAAGGAGTTTACGTTTAGCCTGACGGCGAAGCCATTCAGGTGTACAGCTTCTTAAAAATCCCACGACGTGCAGTCGGAGATCCGCAACAGGCGCATTAGAGGAAAACGATTACCGAAGCTCGGTTCTCAGTTCATGCGGACGCGAAATAGGCGCAGGTCTGCCCGAATTCGTTTCCTGCTCCCGGGCTGGTGAAGTTGTCACCACGGCGGGAGGATATCCCGGCCGAGTTCCGCAATCAACCGCGATCAGAATGTTGTCCGCTCGATGGATGTCGAAATCACAGACACTTCAATCTGTTGTGCTGGAACTGGAGGCGGATGACATTGGCAGCGGAGCCTGCCCGCCGCTGGCAAAAACCGTCCTTGGGATTCGCAACATTTGCGTGATCCGCTGAACGACTGGACCTAAGATCCGGTACTCGGAGTCACCATGAGGGACTCTAATCGGCGGGAACATATCGTTGTCGGCGTAGAGTTCATAGACGGCATCTTGTTTCAACACCCAAACCTCTTCGGGTTCTCCGTCTGCGTTGTGTTGAATCTGCGGATCTGCCCATTTGGCGGGAACCAAGGTCCTCACTTTGCGGACAAAGAAATCGTTGCCGTGCTTCGCTACCACGGCTCTACCTTCGCTCCAGGGGATGGGGGTGCAGATCACAATGTCTCCGCGATGAATGAGTGGTGCCAGGGCCTCGTCGGAAACTTCGAGGGCAAATGGCGCTCCGCTGACTGGGTGACCTGACGGAAACATCGGTCGCTCGGGATCGTTGATGAATGGCACCCAGAAGACGGGCCCAGGGAACTCGGATCGGAAGAGTTCCGAAATGGGGACATCGAGAGCTTTGGCGATCCTCTTGAGGGATTCGATAGAGAACCCAACCTGCCCGTGCTCCAGCTTGCTCAGGTTCGGCTGATCGAAATTAGATTTCGAAGCTAAATCCTTCAAAGTCCAATGTTTAGACTTCCGGATTGCCCGGATGCGAGCGCCAACCTCAGGATCACCGTTGCCTGCTTTCCCGCCTGTCATGGTTTTTCTTCCCTCCTCATACGATACAGAAAATCCGACAAGACAAAAGATTTTGTTCTACAAGCGTTGTATAAAGGCCTATTTATATTGTCTACTAATACCATCTTGATGGTACTAAATGCAATATTAATTGTACTTCAGGGCTAAGTAAGGGGGTAGTGAGATGAGTCCGTCACATATGAATCCTGACCATCCCATGTCGATCGTCGATCGGATCGAGGCAATGGATCACGCACTTACCGTTAAGGAGCTCTCCGTCCTGCACCGTTCATCTCCGTCCTGGTGGTACCAGAGGGCGCGGAGCGGGCGCATGGGAAATGCCGTTATCCGAGTCGGGGGCACGGTGAGATTTGATCCGGTGCTGACGGCTCGTTGGTTGCGCAGCCTATCTGCTATTTAGCGGGAGAGAGGCCAGTCCTGACACTGGCCGGAGAGATTTTGAGATGGGTATGGCCTCAACATACGCATTATCGACTGACATAACGCTCACCGAGCCTGCTGCTGAAGGTGCCAGCTCAATCGAACTGTCGAACCGAGAGGCGCCGGCAGGAGGAAATCGGGCCGATGATGATGCTGCTGCCGCCCTGCCCGAAACCGGCTACGAACTCAACCTGTTTGGTGAGAAGATCGTTCAGGCGAAAACTCCAGGTAGAAAGCGCTCCCCTTTAGGCGATGGTGCATCCCGGCCGTCCACAGCGTTGCCTTCATCCACCGCTGACCTCAATCCTAAACCGATCAGCCCGACGGAGAGTCCGTCTCCAGTTTCCGAACAACAGGAAACTCCCCCTGCGGCAGTAGCTCCCTGCGGTCAGCGTTCAGACAACCTTGACAATGGCGCCGGTGACACGAAGGTTGAAGGTTCCTCTCTGTGGGCTTCAGTGCCCACGTCCGATCTCCGTGGCGATGACTACAGAATCGAATCGTTCGCCTCCTTGATGGAGAAATACCCGAAGGACCTGAAGATTTATGGAGCACTCGTCAGGCTATCCGATGCTCGGCAAAAAGAGACTCGGGTAGATAACGAGACGTGGAAGATTCAAATCGGCTATTCGAAGATTTGCGACGAGTCTGGTTGCAGCAAGCGCGATCTCGGCCGCGCTTGGCCGCGCCTGGAGCGCTTAGGCGCTGTCGTCTGCATCAAGAAGCATGCAGATCGCCGCGAGAATTTGTACCTTTTGCGATCGCCGGAATGGCTAGAGCGGATGTACACCGAGTCCAGGTGCACGCACTACCGATTTGTGAAAGAAGGAATCCAGCCATTCCGGCCACGGTTAGAAGGAGAGAAGTAGCCGATGCCCGGGGAAGCCCCCACTCCGCTTTCGAAGTTACTTTCGCTCCGCGAGGGCGGGCGCGTTGCGCGATTCCTTGGCGAATCCGAATTGGCCGTCATCATGCGCGAGATGCACATGTGCCCGACATTGAAGGGCGGTTTGCGCATCCTCAGTCAGACCTGTAAGCTGCTCCGCCGCGTGCGCTCGACTATGCCGGCTCCGGACCGGCGGGTGCTGGACGATCACATTAGAGAACTCCGCTGGGTGCTGCGCAACGCGAGATTACTTGCCCCGGTGATTTTCACCGATGATAAGCAGCGAAAATCGTTTCTCCGCTATGGAGGACAAAATCCCTACTTCCGGAAAGGTGCGCACGAGCATGGTCTTTGCAGCCTGCTTTGGGAGATCGATCGTGCGTATGACCGTCTGTTCAGTTCCATGAAGCAGTCTGCAACGCTGGCGCACTTGACAGCCCTGGCGTACTGGAGCGGCAAGCCTGACTGGAAGGACGGGCAAGGTCTAAAGTCGACGATCCTGGAGTCAATCTACCGGCGAACCTTGGCAATGCGCCACTTCGTGATGGAGCCCTATTGCTCGGATCTGAGATACAGAAATGTCTTCCAACATATTCCGCCGGCGGGATCTCCCAGCCAGATTAGGCAAGTATTGCTCCTCCGCCGCGCAACCCTCGATCCTGAGGTCGGCGGCTTGGAAGAGGATCTCTTCAGGGATTTGACTGCGATCGCCGCATTCCTGAGTCTACAGGACAATCCTTCCTCAATTCGTGCGTTCATGGACGACGAACCGAGCACGACGGATATAGACGGCGGGCCGGATCGGTCGAATGAAAGCGGAGCAGAGTCTGTAAAAAAGCGCTACTTCGTGGAGTGCACAGACCGAGACGATTTCGAGGACGACGACGAACTTGACCCAGACGATGATTCTTCCGTGCAGCGAGAGCAGGATGATGACCAGGATTCCAGCGGAGCAACATACCGGCGGGAATGCTGGGCTAAAAGCGAAGTGAATTTATCTATCGACCTCGGCTTGCACCCCGACGACCTAATTGCAACCCAGACCTTGCATCTGTCCACTCGGCGTGCGGGTGACACGCGTTCGTCACAAGCAACACGTAACCAGAACCTGCGACTAGCTAACCGCAATCTGGCTACATTAGAGTTGGCCCGAGGGTTGCGGACTCTCGAAATGGATATGGACCACTCCACCATGGCCCTGGAGCTTTTTACTCAGGTCAAGACCAGCTTGGCGCGTGGACTGACGGCGGACAGACTGGAGGAGGTAGAGGTGCGCTCCGCCCGGCCGGAGATTGCTTCCGTCCCAACGTTGGTGTTGCCGCTCGACGGGCTTGGAGCTTCAGAATGGATTTTGCCGGCTCTTCCGCTGAAGTTCGCGAAAGAACATGGCGATTATGATGGCTGCCGGCCGGTCAGGAAGGACTTCGTCACGCCCGACTTTTGGTGTATCGCGAAATTGATCCGCCAGCTAATTGAAAGAAAATTTCCAGCTTGGGACGGTAAAGCTCTAAGGCCTTTCGCCAATGCCGGAAGGGGCCATAAGAAGCGGAACTTCTCGCGGACTTTGAAGCGAGCTCTTCAGCGCTTGGATGCTGATTGGGGTCCAGAGCTCTCCAAGCGCTTCTCTTTCGCCAGGCTTGCCCGAGCGCTTCCGCAGACGATCTTCGATCAGACGGGTGGCGATCATGTGCTCGCGACCTACGCGACAATGCACAGCGACCCCGCCGGGGAGGATGGGCGGTTTTACGCGAGTCCGGCCATCCTGAGCGTGCAGATCGCTGATCGTGCTGCTGCCTCTGAGATCGCTGACTCGCTCCGGAGCGCAGGTTACGATCCCGGTGTCAATATGGATGTTCAACCAAGCGATTCGAGCGGATACTTGGGCAGTCCCATGTGCCCCACGCTCGAGTCAATCGCGGCGTTCCTGGCAAAACTCGTGAAGACGGTCGCCGATGCCAATGCGAACTTGCTTGTCGGTCCGGACAGGGATGCTTACACCACCCGACACAACGCATTCGCGATGTTGACTTTCTGCGTCGAGAGCATCGGTACCTGCCATCGTCCCTCGCACGAAGGCGTCCCAGACTTATCCGAGATAGATCCCTCGACCGGACTTTTGAGCATCGCGGATAAGGGGTCCGACAGGGCACGTCTGGGATTTGTGGCAGATTCTGCCTTCGCGCAACGCAGAGCGTACGACGATTACATCCGTGGCTTCGATGCGGAAAAACATCTAGGTGTACATCAGCAGCATTCATTGTTCTTCGTTGGCTTCGACGGAATAGCTGTTCCCCCAACGCTATCAAGTTTGGCCGAAAATGGACTGCCGTTCGTTCCGAACTTCGCGCGCCACCTGGTCAAGACCGTCCTGTCGGAATGGTGTGCTGCCGGCGACAAACGAGTCAGCCAGGAGAAAATTTCGGCACTGCTCGGCCATTTTATGGCGGGCGAGGAACCGTTTGGTCGTCACTCGACCTTCCGCTACCGCGACTTCGCTGTCTCTATGAGCCAAGCTCTCGAAAGCTTATTGAGAAAAATCGACTTTCAGCCGATAGAGACTTCTGGAAGGCAAGCCACCGTACATGCACCCCGCATCCAAAGTATTCTCGATTCCCGAACGGCTTAATTTAACCGGGACGGAGCGAAAGATCTGGCTCGAACCGTTGCTTGAATTCCTCGGTAAGAACCCGACGCATATAGGAAGCGTCTTGATGGGTGGTCCCGGACCCTGGAAGCGGAAACATGTGCGGGAATTGGAATTGCTCATTTGCAGCCTGGGAGACCGGGAAGCGATCAGAAACTATCTCTCGATCTTGCATGAGGCCGCCAGGCTCTGGTCGGCAGACACGCTTACACGGGTTCCACTCCCTCACTTCCTGCCTCGTGAAACTCGCTTTGACAATCCGTTCACGGAGGACTTCGCCACATCGACTTCTTGTTGTGAGAACTGGGGCCAGAAGCTAGCCCAACTCATCACATCCGATCACAATAGCAGGGATGTACGGCTGGCTACTTTCCTTCTTTCGGCGATTCTCAACGGCCGCGCCCTCGGTGTGCCGTTGTTGGTTGCGTTAGTCAGGGCGATTCCCAACTGGCGGAAATGCACCTTTGAGATCGGCGGAAGAATTCACATTGAACTCAGCCTATCGAGAAGGGGAGTTCTCGATGCCGAACATCGAATGTGGCTTCCCGATCCGGTAACAGTGATCCAGATGGCGAGGCTGCGGCCAGACGATCCATCGGACTTGCTAGCACCGGTATTGCGCGACGGCCGTTCATTCTCGCCGAGCGATGCTGCAGTAATGCGCCGCATCGGCAAATTGATCGCTCAGTATAAATCCCGCGGAGATCAGGTCGATCTGCCAGGTATCGAGGCGATGCGAAGATCTGCCCGAGAAGTCGCGCTCGTTGATGGACTACCCGCATTCGTGGCTTACGACTGGACTGAACTCGCGTCGGAGTCACTCCGCAGAGAAGACGTGCCACGGCTGTTCCCCGGCGATAGCTTAATGGAGTTCATCGAGGCTGAAGCCATAACTTCCCAGTCTTCCAGCCTCACGGGAACAAATACCATTCCCGCGAGATCCGAGTGGATAGTCGACCTAAGAAGCGCCGTACACTCGGCTGATCACCGCGAAGCTCTCCAGCGGATCGTTGACGACGACGATGCTCCACCGGCCCTGAGGTTGATCGCGAATTTCGGCATCGCATTAAGGCTTCGCACGTCCCGTCCAGGCAAGGGGCACTCAATTCGGGCGACCGCAAATACAGTTCTGATGCTTGCGACTTGCCTCGGCCATGACCTCGAATCCGACGATCTCGCGAAGCTGGCTCCCGCTGACAGGAGGAAGATTTACGTTGAGGCAATCAACGCTCAGCCTGCACGCAAACGCCCCGATGCCGTTCAGGCCGTTCGTGAGTTCGATCTTTTTCTGGTAGCGAAGTTCGCCGGCACCCTCCCAATTCAGCGGAACAGCCTGCCATGGTTCAGAAAGCCCCCGGCATTCGACCCGAACATCGTCACCCATTCCGAGTACAACTCAGTCCTCAGGCATATAGAAGATCGGTGGCCTGTCACTAGGAGTGAGCGACGAAAGAGGATGACGATTCTCGTCGTCGCCCTGGCGTTTCGGTGCATGCTCAGGCGAGGGGAACTGCGGGGGCTTCGAATCGAGGACGTCTTGCTCCTTGTCGAAAATCCATTTTCCGGTGACCCGGAGCTCCACCTTCGGCATCGCAAGGAGGATCCTCTCAAGACCCTAGCCGCGGAAAGAAGAATACCTCTTCAGCTTTTATCCGACGACGAATTGCGAATGCTCAAGGACTGGCTGCAAGCTCGGCTCAGCGAAGGGGCGAAGGCGAAGGACTATTTCTTCGCCATTCCAAAAGAGCATATGGATCGGATCCCGAGGACGTTTTTCGATTCACTGAATAAACGGCTTAGAAAGCTGACGCCGTATGCGGCAGGCGGGAAGGGTATCCACCTGCATCATTGTCGCCACGCGGGAGGAACCTGGCTATTCGTCGGAATGTTATTGGCGGACTCGCTGCGGAGGCGTCAGCTATTCCCAGGCTTAAAAGATTCTCATGATTGGATGGAGCAGAACGGATACAGACTCTGGGACCTGTTGTGTGGCAATCAGCTTCCGTCAAAGCGGCTGCCCTATGTGGTAGCTAAGGTTTGCGGACAAGCCAGTTTCGATACCACTGCCAGTTCCTACATCAACATCTTCCCGTGGTTGGTGGCTCATGATTCCGACGCGACAAATCCCGATCAGCGAGATCTTCTGCGCATTGCGTGCGAAGCATCTCCGAAGCAGTTTCGGGATTGGCTACGCAAAGGCGGTCCTCATCACGTTGCTGTTCAGGTGCTGATCGGCAAGGGCCTGGGAGCAAAGCTGCGGAATAATAGTTCAGCCAACACCGGAATTGATTCAGATGCTGCCACCGACATGGACTGGTTGAACGCGATCTGGCGGAAACTGGCAAGCCGAAGAAAGGGCGAGATCAAGGCGAGCATTGAAACAGACATGGCCCGGATATTCGAGCGGGCTGACTGGCTGGCGAACCAAGAAACTCGAAATCATCACCCGCGCCACCCGGTTGAAAGAACTCCAGGCGGTGGACCGTCAGCAGACAAGTCGACCAAGTCTGTCGCTCCACTGCAGCCGCCACAGTCCAAGAATGACGTCAGCCCGTCGCTTCTGCGCCTGCTGCGCGACCGGGCTGTTGCGGATGGAGCCGCCCTTGCGGAAGCACTTGCGATCTTCGGGCGCTTCCATGAACGCGATGGATTCGTAGCATTCCGAAGCATCGATCAGATTGAATTAGCCGACCGTTACATTAAACTCCTCGGCAAGCTCGGCTTTGGACTTCGGGAGATGGATGCCGTCTGCGGGGTTACGGACGGCAAGTCCAAGGTGCTAAGAGAATGGCGGGACCAGTTTCGGGCCAAAGGCCACAAGGGGCTTCGAATCCGGCCGTGCCCTTCTGGGGGCAGCTATTCGCCCCGAGGCTCGCTTTGGGTGAGGCCCAGTCTAGACGCACTTCGCGCCCGGAAGACTGGCCCAAGCGGCTTCCGCTACTTGATGGCCATGGGCTTCATCGCGTACGGCGAGATTCCCAAGCCTGCCACTGTCGCGCGTTCCCCGGCGACGGTATAGGGGCGTGTAGAACCCGAGTCCAGACCGCTCTGTTCGTGCTCGGAGATGTGATTTGGCGCGACTGTCGCGCCGCTACTGCCACAGTGGACGGGGTTGCCCTCGGAGAGCCGGGTGACTTTTCGCGCGACAGTGGCGGTCACTTGTGAGTCCGGCCAATTCGCGGGCACTACGGTGCACCGGACCCACGGTGAGTCACTCGCGTCAGGCCAGCCAGCGCCGGAATTGCGCTCGGCTAAAGCCGCGTCGAGGTTTGAGAACTCAGAATGGGTCCGCACCGCGACGGGCGCGACAGTGGCGCGGCAGATACGCCTGAGCCTACGAACCCAGTTGGTCGCTCAGGCCCAATTCACGCAGGGCACTCCGGATCTCTTCCAGCTTCTGCGCGGACATGCCCGCAGGTGATTTGCATTTCACGCTCACGTTCAAGCTAAGCTCGTTCGCCACGCCGACTTTCGTCAGCACCTTAGTGTAAAAGTTCATCCACTTCTGCGGCGGCACCTCTCCGGACCACGTCAGCGCCAGTGGTAACTGCACCGGCTCGGGCACGCTTTTCGGATCGGACTGTGCACCGGTTGGCGGGTTTGCTGCGCCTGAATGCCCAGTCGGCGGAGCCGGCTGAGACACCGGGTCGACGTTTATTTCGGGAATTGTGGGTTGCGCGGGAGGCAGCTGAACAGAGGTTGCGAGCCTCGCGACCGATACGCTTCCGCGTTCTCCTTGGTGATGATGTACATCTCTTCCGAGACTTCGACGTCGAGGGAGGTAAGCGTCTTTTCAAAGTTAAAGGGCAGGTATTTGCCACTCCCGGCCTTGCCGACGTACGCGATCTGACCGTTCGAAACCCCGCGCGCGATAGTCTCCTTGATCGCTTCTGGTGACAACAGCCGCGGAAATGGGGGCGACACATAGAAGGCATCGCATACAAATTTGGTGCTCCACTCCGGCAAAGCGGGTGGCCAGTTCCGGACCAGGAGGTTCGGGCTAATCCCCTTTGGCACCTCGTCCACGTTCATCAGTTCGTTAAGGACGAATTGGATGATGTCTTTGGCGGCACAGGAATGCGCCTTGCCCAGATCGATGAAGCGCACCTCGTTGTTCTTTCCAAGCAGCGCAATATTGTTAAAGCTCCGCCAGACCGACTCCCGGAGATCACGTTTCGCCTTCTTGATGTTCTCGCCCAGCTGCGCAACTTGGGTTTCTTCGGCGCTGATCGTCGGCAGTTCCTGTTCGATTTCCTGCCAGGCGAGCAGCCGGCGCGCGTCTTCACAGAGCTGACTGGTCGAGTTGGCAACGGCAAACAGCAGACCGCTTTTGTGCGTCCGTCCCGCGGAACCGTGCTCCCGGATCGAAGTTTCAATGAACGATTTCGTCCGTTTCTCGTCCTCAGTGTTCTGCTCGGGAGTCAAAACGACCAGTGTCAATGTCGCCTTGTCCGGGATTTTGGCGCTGCTTTCCGGAAAATAGATTGGGCTAATTCCGCTGCTCGCCGCGAACACGGTTTCGATTTCCGTGCGAACCCGGTCGTTAATCGCAGCGTCCTTAATGTTCGCCCGGCGGTCCGCGTACCGCTTATTCAAGTTCTCTTTGAAGCTGAAGTGGTACCGATTTCTCTCAACCGTCAGGTAATAGCACGCGTCAGTGAGCGCCTCCAGCACGGTCTCAACGTGTCCAATGTCGAGGTCCGGCTGGGCAACTGCCAGCCGGATTTCGGGGGCGGAAGCCTCAGCCCGGCTCATCCCGCCGTTCGATTCGAAGAAGATTGTTGTCGCCACCGTCCGGTGTAGCCGCGTCTTTTTGATCGCGTCGATCGCCTCGTTGTCCAGCCTGACGGCGTGCGAATCCTTTTTCCCGCAGATATCCGTCGTGACGGCAGCCTCAAGTCGGTGCTCGCCCAGTTGTTCAAACATGGCGGCTCGGAACTGTGGATCGTCCAGCGGCGAGGTTCCCAATCCGATCAGCGCGTCGCGGTGGTCGCTTTTGAAACCGTCTTGGAACGCGTGTGAAACCCATAGCGCGAGCAGCCGGAGCACGCCGCGGGTCTGCTGGAACCGCGGGAGCGCTTGCCACTTCCTTTCGAAAACCGAGAAGACAGTCGGGTGAAACGGGTACGAGGCGGTGAAAGCTTCGCGCGCCGCATCGAACGGAAACTGCTCCCGGTGGTCCTTCACCCAGTCGCCGAACTCATTACAAGTGCTGATCGCATCGCGATTGAGCAGAACTCGCCCGTCGCTCGACACCGCATTCTCGTCCCATTCGAACAGCCGGCGCCGGATAATCTCTGAAGTTTCCGAATCCGCGGAAATGATGACGGCCTTGCCGACGCGGTCCAGTAGCTTCTTGAAACGCTCATAGTCGGACTGATCGTCGGCGCTCATCTCCAGCTCGGACGCTGGAATTGAAACCGCGAGCACCATGTTGTCGCGCCCGCGCGCTTCCTCAGTGAGGTTATGAAGGAACGCGTAGAGCTGGCTGCCCATGCCGGTCTTGCGGCTCCGGCTGACGAAATTCATCAGCTCATCCATCAGGATCAGCACTGGCCGATCCTTCGGAAGGATGTCCCGGATCACATCTCCACCCGGCGCAACACCCTGGCGCTCGTGCTCGGCGAGGATCGCAAGCGCGCTCTCGCCACCAATCTGGTAGGCGATTTCGCCCCAGGGCGTCCTGCGATTGGGTGTGCCATCAGACCCGCCGCGGCCGGCAATCGGATCAAATTCCGTCCCGACAAACACCGCCACCTTCGCCGCCGGAACGGCATTCAAACCGGCGGCCTGCAGCAAACGAGGAACTCCAACCCAGTCCTTTGCCTTCGCTCCGTTGTTGGCCAGGTGGTATAGAAGCGTGAGGGAGTGCGTCTTGCCGCCGCCGAACTGAGTGGTCATGTTGTACACGGCTGACGTTTCCGTCTTCTCCCCGGATAGCCGGCGCAACACTTCTGCTGCGACTCTGGTCAGCCCGTTCGTCAGGAATGTGCGCTCGAAAAATCGCTCGGGGTTCTAGTAGACGGCTGGCGCGCGGCCATCACGAACCTGATCCAGGTGCACAGCGAACTTCGACGCGTCAAGTGATTTGCCTTCGCGGAGGTCCCTCTTCCCGCAACGTAGGGAGAACCTAGGAGTGTGTCGCCCATAAGACTTTTTGATTTAGTAAGCCAAATGGAATCAATAACATACCAAACATGGTAGATTTTACAAGTTGTTGATTTTAAAGGCTTAGAAATCTATGACCGACAGACTCCTAGTGCATGCTATTCGATCTGGAATACCGTGCTTGCCCAGTCGATTCAAAGGTTTGTGGGAATTCTAGCAGGACGGGAGCCGTGGGGTAGCTTACCCGGAAACTCGAGGTTCGGGCGACCTAGCGTTGTATGCTTGCAATTAACCAGACATGCCGAACCATTCGAACTCCGACACGATTGCGCTCAATTTCCTCGCTCTGAGGCAACAGGAGTTCAGTTTTGACATTCACCGACGCCGGTTGATGCCGGGGGAGACATCTGAAAACACCTATTCTCTTCCTGATGATCCCTCATCGATCTTCGACGAGGGATCACGGCCAGAGACTTTTGGTAGATACGCGGTATCCCTTGTTGCAAGGGATGATTTCGAGGAGATTGCAGTTGGAGCGTGGACGAATCCCTGGATAACGCTCTGGGTTTTGCGGCATGCTCTTGAGCAGGTATGCAAATCGGCGCCCCTCGCAAGCGAAACTGAGTTGCCAGAAGACGATTTTGCCCGCGAGGTTGCGTTTGTTTTGAGGCGTCACGAAGCAGGGATCAGAGATGTCGTGTGGGTTAGGCCTTATGAATTGAAGGCAATCGGCAAATTCGGATTTCTTGCGCACTTCTCGCTTCGTGTACCGCAGGACTCTCCGGTCGCTCCTAAGCGGAAGCTTGAACTCAGCCTCACGCATAAGAATGGTAAGCTCAACGAAGACTTCTACCTCGATCAATTTGAAAAGATCGAAGACTTCCTGCGCCGATTTTACGGGAATATCAGTTCACTGCGGCTGCACGACGGCTCCTCGGTTGAGATCGACAAGAAGCTCTCAGTTCTGCGCTCTTTTAGGCTTTCCAAGCGAACTTATCGATTCGCAAATGGAAGGGAACATGCCAACCCCTTCTTTGGACTCCGGGATTTTGGGCCAATTCAAGGTCCCGCTCCGAATTCTCGTCTAGTTTTTTTGTTTCCCGAGCTTGATAGAGCAAAATCGCAAGATCTTTTTAGAGCTCTTAGGGGCGATAGTTATCCGACATTCCCAGGTATGCAGTCGATTTTCAAGATGAACTTCGATCGGGAGAACGTGTCCGGGCTGCCCATTGATGGCTTCAATAATGGCGCCCTTCGAGACGCAAGCACACTGCTCAAGGCGCAATACCCTAACGATAGAGTCGTACCGGTCGTGCTCGTTCCGATGTCCAAGCATTCATCTGATGAGGAATCCGATGCATATTTTCGTGCTAAACACGCGTTTCTATCGGAAGGATTAGCAAGTCAGTTTGTTGATCGCAAACGCGTAGACGATCGAACTGCACTCAAATGGTCCGTGTCGAACATCGGACTGGCTATGTTCGCAAAAATGGGCGGAGTGCCATGGTGCCTGAGACCCTCTACCGAGGGCTGCCTCGTAGTCGGAATCGGCCAGTCTCATCGAATTGTAAATCGCAAAGTGGAACGTTATTTTGCCTACTCCGTGCTGGCGGATTCATCCGGGATGTATGAAAGCATTCGCGTTTTGGGAAGTTCGAGTGATCCAGACGAATACGATAGGAGCTTAACGCGCAATCTCCGCGATGTTTTGGTTGAACACAAGGACAGGTATTCATCATTCGTGCTTCACCTGACATTCAGCATGAAGAAGCGAGAGATTGATGCCATTCGCGCTTTGCTTAAAGAGTTACACAATGGCGAATTCAGTAGCGGACACGAGTTTATTGCGTTGAAATTCAATGATCACAATGATTTTCTTGGGTTTTCGGTTGCGCACAATAGCCGAATTCCGTCTGAGGGCGCAGTGGTTCCGCTCTCAAAGAAAGAGTTCTTGCTGTGGTTCTCGGGGTTAGGTACGGAGGATTCCAAAGCCCCGAAGAAGCCGGAGCGACCCGTCCACGTCCAAATCCTCTACCCTGCCACACCGCTTTCGAAAGACGACCTTCGCCGGGTATTGCAAGATGCCATGAATATCGCGGGGGCTAACTGGCGCGGCTTCAATGCTAAGTCCCTGCCAATTTCGATTTATTATGCAAAACTGATCGCTGAATACTACGCACACTTTCGGGATGCGGATCTTCCTGACTTGAACATCGAAGATTTGTCGCCGTGGTTTCTATGAGTGACGGTATAAGCTTTAAGAAAGACGAGATCATCTTGCTGCTTGGTGCAGGCGCCAGCGTCGATGCCGGGATACCCCATTCCGCCCAAATGGTTGCGGAGATTGAGAAAGAATTGGAGGGAGAATGGCGCAAGTTTAAAGATCTCTATAACTACGTGCGTAGCGCAATCTTCTATGGGCAGGGTATCAAAGGCAGTTTCGATCGCAAGGTACTGTATAACATCGAAAGCCTGGTGGTCGCACTAGAGGAACTTGCTCGACGAGAAGAGCATCCCATCTATCCCTTCATTGGCGCATGGAATCCGCGATTATCCCAAGTAGCAGGGCAGGATTTCGAATTGGTGTTCCAGTTCAAAGACAAGATACTCGAGAAGTTGCGCCGTGAATGGATCGAGATAAAGGACTATAGTGAGGCGTCGTACTTCAAAGGACTTCTAAGATTTCAAAAGGAACTGAACTATCCGCTCAGGGTCTTTACGTTGAATTATGATCTGTGCGTTGAGAAGACCTATTGGTGCGAGTACAACGAATTCCCTGAGAGGGGCTTCGGGAAAGATCGTATATGGAGTCACGAGATTCTGGAGGATCCGGCCGCTCCCGCAGAGAAAAATATGGTTCTCTATAAGCTGCATGGTTCGATTGATTGGACACGAATCTCCGGGACCGGTCGGCTAACATTCAGTGACAGCACTGCCAAGATCAAGACTGCAGAGGGTGAGCTAATATTCGGAACGACATACAAGCTGCAATATGTGGACCCTTACCTATTCTTGGTCTATCAGCTACGCAGGTTATCTCTCGACGCAAAGCTTCTCGTCGTAATCGGCTACGGTTTTGGGGATGAACATATAAACGGTATCCTCGCACAAGCGCTGCGTGATCAAGGTAAGAGAATGGTGGTCGCTTCTTGGTCGGCTGACTTCGCTGACGACGCTCGTCGGGATGGTGCCAAGCTCGAGCTTCAGAAGTACATCGCCGGCCAAATGAACCTGAATTTCGATGATCCGCGACTGGTCATACACCCCATGAAGGCGCGCGAGTTTCTGTCGGATGCTTTGAAGCTAGAGCGCTTGAAGTCGTACTTTCCAGCTCAGGAGAGCCTGTTTGAGGATCTAGCACCAGTAGTCGAGGCAACGGGATCTAACCCATCGAATTTGCCTGCTTCTGATTCCGGAGAAATCGCGCCCAAAGATGCACCCTTCTAGCTTCGCAACGTCCGCTCGTGCAAACTTAAGAACGATCTGGTGTCGCACGCCAGCGACCGGGAAGGGCTTCACTGACTGGTGGTCGATATCGCTGATCGTCATCCGAGCGTTGTCGGATTGTCGGATTTTTTGGCTTCACAGGTTGGAAAGAGTGCAATTCCTGTAAGAAATGCACACATGTTGTCGGGTGTCCGACAAATGCAAGTGATTGATGCTTTAGGAAGTTATTGAAAAGTCTAAGGTTGGAAGAATTTCTGGCGGAGAGAGGGGGATTCGAACCCCCGGTACAGCTTTTGACCGTACAACGGTTTAGCAAACCGCCGCCTTCAGCCACTCGGCCATCTCTCCGGGTCTCAATCAGGATTATACCGGAACTTTCGCGGCCGCGGCCCCACCCGCCTGACACCCGCCTCCAAGCGTCGGTCTTCTCTGGCCGCCGGACCGCGCTCACCCCGCCCAGCCTTTCCACATCCCGCTTTTTGGCGCTGCCGTCGCCCGTGTACATTCAGTACATTCACACTCATGCGGTTTGTTCTCCATCCCGCCTTGCGCAAGATCCGCTTCCTGCCCCTGGTTGCCGCTACTTACTTCATGGTCTCCGGCGGGCCTTACGGCATCGAAGACATTCTCGGGGGCGCAGGGTACGGGCGCGCCATCGTCATCCTGCTCACGCTGCCGCTGCTCTGGAGCCTGCCCACCGCCCTGATGATCGGCGAGCTCGCCGCGGCCATCCCCGCCGAGGGCGGATTCTACGTCTGGGTGCGCCGCGGCCTCGGCCCCTTCTGGGGATACCAGGAAAGCTGGCTCTCGCTCACCGCCAGCGTCTTCGACATGGCGCTCTATCCCTCCATCTTTGTGCTCTACCTGGGCAAGTTCAGCCCCGTGCTTACCGCTGGCCCGCGTGCCTGGCTCTGGTCGCTGGGCGTCGTCGTCCTGTGCTGCGCGTGGAACCTGCGCGGCGCGCCCGAAGTCGGCCGCGACTCGGTCTGGCTGTTTGCGTTGCTGCTCGCGCCCTTCGCCATCTTCGTCGCGCTGGGCTTCTGGCATGGCCTCGCTGTTCATCCCGTCATTCACTGGGGCCGAACCGCTGCCGAGCCGGGCGCACCGCTCGGACTCTCCACCGCCATCCTGGTCGCGCTGTGGAACTACATGGGCTGGGACAACGCTTCCACCATCGCGCGCGAGGTCGAGAACCCGCAGCGCAACTACCCGCGCGCCATGATCGCCGCCGCGCTCCTCACCGCTCTGACCTACGTGCTGCCGCTGGCGGCTATGGCCTTCGCCGGACTCTCGGCGGAAGGCTTCTCAACCGGCTCATGGGCCATTGCCGGCAGCGCACTCGGCGGCCCGCTGCTCGGGCTGGCCGTCGTCGCCGGCGGCGTCATCTGTGGCGTGGGGATGTTCAACGCCCTCATGATGAGCTACACGCGCCTGCCCATCGCCATGGCTGCCGACGGCCTGTTGCCGCGCGCCTTCCTACACCGCAATCGCCGCGGCGTGCCCTGGGTGAGTGTGCTGGTTTGCGGATTGGGTTGGGCGCTGGCCCTCAAGCTTCCCTTCGAGCGCCTCATCTCCATTGACCTGATTCTCTATGGCTCCAGCCTGATCCTGGAGTTCCTGGCGCTCATCTTCCTGCGCCTGCGCGAGCCGGAGCTGCCGCGCCCCTTCCGCGCCGGCAGCTTCACGTTCGCTTGCCTGCTCGCCGCCGGTCCCACCGCGCTCATCGCCTACGCGCTCTACGCCTCGCGCTCAGAGACCCTCGGCGATCCCGGAACGCCGTTCGCCCACGTGTCGTCGCTGGCCTTTGCTGCCGCCGTGGCTCTGCTCGGGCCGCCGCTCTACGCGCTCACCGTGGCCGTGGCCCGCCGCAAGGCGGAGCAGACGGGGAACAGCTGGCAGTGAACGGTGCGAGTGTGAGTGCGAGTGCGAGTGTGGGGTGTGAGTGTGAGCGGAAAGCACGCACACTCACACTTCACACTCACACTGTCTTCTCGCTCCCAGCCTTCTTTGCCTTCGCGTCGTTAAACTGGTTCATCGCGTACGCCACGCGGTCGCGCGCGTAGCCGGCGTCGTGCCAGCCCTTCATCTCCACGCGCTTGCCCTCAAGGTCCTTGTAGATGGAGAAGAAGTGGGTAATCTCCTTCAGCAGGTGCGGATACATGTCGGTGTAATTCCACACGTTGGTGTAGCGCGGATTGTTCTTGCCCACCGCAAGCACCTTCTCGTCGAGCGTGCCCTGGTCCAGCATCTCCAGGAGGCCGATCGGCCGAACCTCCTGAACGCATCCAGGAAAGCTGCCATCGGGAACCAGCACCAGCACGTCCAGCGGATCGCCGTCGTCGCTCAACGTAGAAGGGATAAAGCCGTAATCGCCGGGATAGTGCACCGGCGAGTGCAGGTTGCGGTCCAGCTTGAACACGTGCAGTTGCTTGTCGTACTCAAACTTCTGCGTACCGCCTTTGGGGATCTCGATGACCACGCGGAAGACCTCCGGCGCGCGGTCGCCCACCGGCAATTCCAGATAATTCACCATTGCGTAGCTTTTCTCCTTGGGGAAGAACAAGTGTGAGTGTGTGCGCCGATTAGCCACACTCACACTCGCACACTCGCTCTCTTCTATAATCAGGGATTATGAAGGCGCATGTCTATGTCACGTTGAAGGCATCGGTCCTCGATCCGCAGGGCCAGACCATCCACAACGCACTCCGCAAGATTGGTTTTGCCGAGGTCACGGCGGTGCGCCAGGGCAAATATTTTGCGCTTTCGCTCGACGGCGCGCTCAGCGCGGCGCAGGCGCGCGCGCAAGTGGAGCGCATCGCCCGCGAAGTCCTGACCAACCCCGTCATCGAAGAATTTACCTACAAGATCGAAGAGTAAGCGGCTGGGCCAGTGGCCGGGGGCCAGAGGCCAGGGATCAGTGGTCAGGGATCAGTGGTCAGTGGTCAGTGGTCAGAGGTCAGAGGTCAGTGCGCCGGTGGCCTGGATGCTGGTGTGGCGGCGGGTGTTTATCTTTCGATTGCCCCCCCCATTTTTTCCAATATCCTCATTTAAAAGGGGTTGCGGGCGATGAATTCTGTATCTTCTTGATTCTAAAGGACCGCGTTTTTGTAATTTCCTCATTCTACAATACTTAGTTTGCGGGGGCCCGTGGATAGTGGTTCGTGGGCTGTGGACCCGGCCCATCGATCTTCACCGATCTATGGTCTCATTGTGCGCCGGATGCAGTTAAATCTGTGCAATTCGGCGGGCGGGTTTTGCGGATCATTTTCAATGGGTTAGGGAGAAAATGAGGCCTGGTGGGCTTGCGGGGCGACGGCGGATGGTCTTTTCTGGTGCGGACCCGGGCAGGGATTGATGTCGGCTACGGCGTTTCCCGGGAGTAATCCGTGGCAGGGTTAGGTTCGTGTAATCCCAGGTCTCAGCCGCGAGACCTGTTTCACCCGTAGTTCGACCTAGGACCAACAGCCCGAAACCCAGGCCATCCGCTATGGTCCGATCCTAGCCAGGCTGTCGAAGACCCGCTCATCGCGATAAAACCGCGATGAACGGGGCACAGACCCGATGCTGCGATGAGTGGGCCACCTGCCCGCGAACTTGATTTCTCGAGGGACGCGTGGCGATTTTCGGCTTGGCTGAAGCCAAGCCCTGATACAAAGCCAAAAACAACCGCAGGTCCTTCGACTCGTCCCGGCGCGCCGGGACTCGCTCAGGATGACATGCGATTTTTTACCGGCGGCGGGTGAAGAGGCGGGCGACTGCGCCCATGCTGGCGATTCCCATACCTTGCGTGATGCCGAGATACAAGGCCGCGTACGGGATCAAGACGCAAGGGCCGACAAGGAGTGGTTGATGGAATGGCAACACCACTTTGACGCCGTAGCCCACCAGCGACGCAACCAGCGCAACCGCCCAGAGCCGCATGATCCGCGAGCGGCCGGAAGGCACCGCGCCGACGACGCGCTGCAGTCCTCGCCGCAACAACATGAACTCGACCCAGCCGGCAATGCCGGCAGAGACCGTTAACCCGGCTGCGCCCCAGCGCTGGTCGAGCCCCAGCAGACGAGGCAGAGGCAGCGCGCACACGTAGCCCAGGCCCAACGTAAGCGCTACGCGAATGACCGCGAAACGCAGCGGAGTGCGCGTGTCGCGCAAGGCGTAAAAGGCCGATGAATATAGGCGTCCCATGGTGGAGGCGAGCAGTCCAACGGCCGAGCCGGCGAGCACTCCCCAGACGAAGAGCACGTCTTTATGCTGAAAGGCGCCGGAGCGGTAAATGGTGGCTACGACGACGTCGCCGAGCACTACGAAGCCGACTGCCGATGGGATCACGAAGAACGCAATCTGCTGAATGCCCTGCGTCAGGCGCTGGCGAATCGCCGAGGCAATTTCGACGTCGGTGCCCATGGCGCTCGACATGGCGGGCAGCTCGGCCGCGGACACTGCCATGCCAAACAAGCTGACCGGCAGCGTGTAGAGGGTTTGCGCGTAGCCGAGCGCGGAAACCGCGCCGGTGCCGAGAAAACTGCCCAGCCAGGCGTCGATATAGGCGCTGATCTGCACCACGCCGCGGCTCAAAAAGACGGGGAAGAAATTCGCGCTCACGATGCGCACGTGCTGGCCGGCTCCGTGTAACTGCAGGCGCAGCGGCCACAGATAGCGCATGACGGTGGGAAGCTGCACGGCAAATTGCAGGGCGCTGCCGATGACCGATCCGATAGCCACCCACACTGCAAGCTGCGGCTGCGTGTGCCCGCGGCCCATCCCGTGCGCGCCGCCGCCCCACAAAAGCGCGGCAATCATGGCGATGTTCCAGACTACGGGCGCGGAGTAGGACAGCAGGAAGCGGCGATGGCTGTTGAGAATTCCCAGGCACCATGCGGACAAGACCAACATGGCCGCGCCGGGAAAAAGAATCTGCACCAGGCGGATGGTGAGCAGGCGCTTATCGCCATGAAAGCCGGGGGCAATGAGATCGATGAGCCAGGGCGTGGCAAGGATGCCCGCAACCGCCAGCAACGTGGTGATGAAAAACAGGAGCGCGAAGATGGCTTCGGCCAGTCCCGAGGCCTCTTCACGGCGCTCCTCGGCATGCAACCGCGCATAGACGGGGATGAAAGACGCCGAGAGCACGCCTTCGCCGAAAAGGTTTTGCAGGAAATTGGGAATGCGAAACGCGGCGCGAAATGCGTCCGCGGCATCGGAGTTGCCGAAGTAGTGCGCGAAGATGCGATCGCGCACCAAGCCGACTAATCGGCTGAGCAGGAGGCCGACGGCGACGAGAAGCGCATGCGCCTTGGTGGAAGCGCGGCTGGATGGAGTGGTCAAAAGATGATTATAGAGACGAGAAACAGCTTCTAGCCGCTAGCTTCTAGCCTCCAGCTCATCGAGGTGAGTGAGTTGCATCGGCGGCGCTGACGATTGTTCTCTGTTCACTGAAAGCTGTCCCGTTACGCCGGGACGGGAACGCCGTTGAGGAAGGAGGCGGCCAGGTGGCCGTCGGGGGTGACGGCGACGAGGTTGGCGGGGCTGCCGGGTGCGAGCGAGCCGGCTTCAGCCTGAAAGCCGGTGAGCGCGGCGGGATTGCCGGTGAGGAGGCGGAGGCCCTGCTCGAGCGTTGCGCCGGTGAAGGCGAGGAAGTTTTGGAGTGCGCGGTCGAGGGTGAGGACGCTGCCGGCGAGGACGCCATCGCACATGGCGCGGCCGTTTGCGACCTGCACGGTGAGACCGCCGAGGCGGTATTCGCCATCGGGCATGCCAGCGGCGCTCATGGCGTCGGTGACGAGGATGGCGCGGTTGGGTCCCTTGGCGCGCCACCAGAGGCGGGCGATTTCGGGAGCAGAATGGATGCCGTCGCAGATGAGCTCGGCGAAGAGGGAATCGCAAGTGAGAACCGCGCCGAGGATGCCGGGCTCGCGGTGGTCGAGCGGGCGCATGGCGTTGAAGGTGTGCGTGGCGCTGGTGGCGCCGGCAGCAATGGCGGCGTGGGTTTCAGCCGCGGTGGCGTTGGAGTGGCCGAGCGAGACGCGAACGCCGCACGCGGCGGCGTGGGCGGCGAGCTGGGGCGCGCCGGGGAGCTCGGGCGCGAGAGTGATGAGGCGGACGTGGCCGTCGGCTGCGTCGTAGATGCGGTCGAAGAGGGCGATGTCGGGATCGAGGAGATATTTGGCGGGCTGCACGCCACGCTTGGCGTGCGAGAGGAAGGGCCCTTCGAGATGGATGCCGAGCGGGACGGCGGCGGTGGGCGCGGCCTGATTGCCTTGCCGTGCGATGAGGCGGGCAAGGCCGGCGACGGCGCGGAGGGTTACGTCGATGGGCGCGGTGACGGTGGTCGAGAGGAAACGGGCGGTGCCGCGCGAGGCGAGAAATGTGCCGATGGCGGCGAGAGCTTCGGGTGTGGCCTCCATGACGTCGTGGCCGGCAGCGCCGTGGATGTGGATGTCGAAAAAGGAGGGGGCGAGCGTGGCTTCAGGGAAGTCGAGGATGGGCGCGCCGGCGGGGACGGCGCTCGAGTCGCGCGTGGAGATGGAGGCGATGCGGCCGCCATCGAGGACGACGATGGGGTGGTCGTGGAGACGGGAGCCGTCATAGAGGCGGCGCGCGGTGAGGACGGCGGGGGCTTGCGGCATGGCGAGCGATTCCTTTGGACCTATCTATTATCCGACGCGAGGGTTCGTGCTATCCGACCCTGGCGACAAAGACAAAGGCGTCGCCAGGATGGGGCACGGGCTTTCTGTGCCCTGTCCCCTGATTTATTGCGCGAAGTTATACCAGTTGTTGGATTCCTTGGCGAGGCGGGAGTAGTTGGCCTTGGAAACGGAGATGTCCCGGACCCGGTTCTCCAACTTCGGATCGATGTCGCAGGAGAAGCGGACGGTCTTGTCGTTGCTGCCGGAGGCGAGGCAGTGGCCGTCGGGCGAGAAGACGAGCGCGAGCACGCCGCCGGAGTGGACGGAGATGGCGGAGACGGGGAGCTGGGCAGTGACGCTCCAGAGGTAGATATTGCCGTCGGCGGCGCCGTAGGCGAGGCGACTGTTGTCGGGAGAGAAGGCCACGGCATTGATGGCGGAGGTGGCCATGGGCGGGTTGTCGAGATAGCGGCCCTGGGAGACGCCAGTGGCGCCGTAGAGGCTGCCGCTGGTGATGAATTCGCCCTGCCCCTCCACGCGCATCCAGGTGGTGGGGGACCAGACGGCGATTTCGTGGGAAAAGGTGCCGACGGCGAGCCACTTGCCGTCGGGTGAAAAGGCGACGGCGGTGCATTGGCCGTGGAGGTTGGCCACGTGGTCATGACGGGGCGGGAACTCGGAGCCTTCGAGGGTGCGGAGCGGCTGCGGCGACGCGCTGCGGAGGCGGTCGATGGTCCAGATCTGCACTTTGACGAGGTTGTCGGCGGAGTCGACGCCGCAGGCGGCGAGCCAATCGCCGGAAGACGAGAAGACGAGTTGCTGCAGCGAGAAGATGTTGTTGGGCGTTACTGGAGGCAGTGGGACGACCTTCTGAATGGCGGGCTGAATGGCGGGCGGCTGGCCGGGGTTCCAGAGGATGATGGATTCGCCGCTGCGGTACTGCGCTTTGTTCCAGGTGAAGGTCTGATCGGGTGCTCCATTGGCGGCTGCGGTGCCGGCCAGCCAGCCATCGGGCGAGAAAGAAAGCGCCTGGATGGGAAGGCTCACGTTATTGACGGTCACGGTATTGAGCGAAATGGAGACTGGATTGGCCTGCGGTTTGGAGTCTTGAATGAATTGCGCGGGATCCCAGAGGAGGACGGTGCCGTCGTTCATGGCCGTGACCATGGATTTGCCGTCGAGGGACCAGGCCAGAGCGGTGCCGGCGGAGCGGTGGTTCTGCGGATTGGCGGTGGCTGAGGAGTCAGGCTTTCCGGTATTCGAATCGATGCGGGTAAAAACGATTTGGGTGAGGGAGTTGTCCTGGGAAGCGGCGCCGACGATGCTGGCAAACTCGTGGCCGTCGGGAGAAAAAGCCAGTGCCTGGACGGCTCCCCCGGTGGGGATGGAGGCGGGTTGGGAGACCCAGGTGGAGGGCAACGCGTCGCCGGGAAGAGTGAATCCGTCTACATACCCGCGCTGCTTGATCCAAAAGAGGACGCGGCTGCCGGGAGCGGAAACGAGTGCGGAACTATTGGAAAGGTCTGTGGTGGACCGCTGGCCGGAGCCGTTGAGGGCACTGGCGCCGCCGGTGACGATGAGGCGGTTATCACGCGTGATGGCTGCGGTATAGGTGACGTCGCGTTGTCCGCGCAGCATGATACTGTCGCCGGGAGTTCTGACGATATTCTGCTCGAGTCTCTGGTCGTGCGGATCGCGCAATAACTGCCAGACCAGGCTGGTCCCGGTGCTGCCGGTGGTGAGCAGGAGGTTTCTGTCTTCGGAGACGGTGAGCGAGGTGACCAGGCCCTGGTCTGTCTCGAGATAGTCGCTCGGCAACTCATTGGAGTTCAGGTTGTACGACCTGACGTGGCCGTCGCGCGTGCCGAGCAGGAGGAGCTGCTCAATGGAGCCCGGGTGAGGGCCGGTAGAAGGATAGTCGTAAAAGGCGATCGACATCAGGCCTGAGATGTCGCCGACGATGGGGGCGGGGCGGCCGGACTTCCACGGCTGGGCGCCGTCGCGAATCCAGAGATGGCCATCGCCGAAGATCATGGCGAAGGTCGTGCCGTCACGGGTGTAGACGGCGGAGTTGATGCCCTTTGCGGCCAGGCCCCCGGCGCTGAATTGGCCTTTGAGGACGACGGTTCCGTTGGGCGCGACGCTCCAGAACTTTGCGGTGTTGTCTTCACTGGTGGCTGCGAGGTCGAATGCGCCTTGCGCATCTGCCTGCTGCTTAAAAACGACGGCGTCGACGGCGCGGCCAAACTGCGATTGGACCCACACGACGTTGCTGGGAACTTTGGTGCTCCATAAATAGACGGTGCCAGGAATTGAAGTCTGGTTCCAGTTGCCGGTGGCGACGGCGATCCACGCGCCATCAGGCGAGAACTGCACGGACAGGACGCCGGGCAATTGGCTTATCGGCTTTGCGCCAAGCGCAGCGAGAAGGCTGGCATTCACACTCCAGTTTGCTGTGCCGTCCGGCTTGGACAACTGGGCATGGCCGTTGCTGTCGAGGACGAGCAGGGCACGATCGAGGGGGTTGTCGGGGGCGTAACCCGTGCCCTGAAGAATGCTGCTGACTTTGAAGACGCGGACGGTGGAGTCAGCACCGGCAGTGGCGACCCATTGGCCGTCGCGTGAGAAGGCAACGGAGCGGACTTCATTCACGTGGCCGGAGTAGGCCCAGGCACTGTCGCCAAAGGAGCGCGCGACGAGGTAATTCCATTCAATGCCGCCCAAGGCTTTTTGGTCGAATCCGTTGAGGATGGCATAAAGCCAGGGATGGCGAAAAATGTAAGGAAGCGCGCGCCGGAGAAGCGGAGTATTGGCGAGGAGATTCTCTGCGGCGCGAGGTTGCAGGCGAACGAGGGGCTGGGTTTCGCGGAGCAGGTTATAACCGGACGCGTAATCGCCCTTGTCGAAGTCCTGCTGCACCTGCACGATGTTGGAGCAGTAGTTCTGGATGGCCGTCTTCTGCTCGTCTTCGAGGTCCTTGAGCAGGAAAAAGCCGATGATGGCGACGATAGCGAAGGCGAGGCCGGCGGCATACAGCAGTCCGCGGAGGAAGGCGGCGCGCTGGCGGCGCGCTTCCGCATCGGGCATGTGGGCGCGAATCCAGTGCTTGTCGAAGACGCGCTCGTAGACGCGATTGCGGACAACCAGAACCTCCTCGCTGATTTTTTCCGCGGCGGTCAGGGGCTTACCGCGGAGCGCGGCGGCGAGCTTGCGCAGGAAGTTGCGCAGCGGCGGCACCCGATCGCGCACCGCGACGATGCCGGCCAGCAGCAGGAACTCGATGTTGCGGTTCTCCTTGTCGAAGAGCACCAGCTTACCCGAGCGCACGCGCCCATAGAGATCGAGCACGGCGGCGAGCTCACCGTCGGAACTCCTGTCCGGCGCATCCTCAGTAGCGTTGCCGGAACCCGGGCGGCTTGCGCCGCTGCGATTTGCACTGTTCCGGTCGGTGATGCGATGGCTTACAAAGAGCAGGTTGTTGTCGGAGTCGCGCGAATGCGCGGAAAGATAAAGTTCGCTGCAAACATGGTCCACGCCGGACGCCGAGTTGACGTTGGGATCGGCGGCCACGGCGGCGCACAAGCGCTGCGTGAGATAAGGATGGCCGCCGGTCCACCAGAGAACGCGGCGGACCAGCTTGGCGCCGATCTCCGGCGTGCGGCCCATCCCCTTGATGAAAGGCTCCGCTTCCCGCATTTGGAAATCGGTGAGGTTGATGCGTTCGCCGATGTTGAACGGGGTCCTGCTGCCGTCGCGGATGAGGTCAGTGGGTGTGGCCACGCCGATGAGGCAGAAGGTGATGCGATTGAGCTCGGGGTTGGTGGTGCGCTCGTTGTAAAAGGAACGGATGGCGGCGAAGAATTCGTCGGTGGGGAAAGGAAGGCTGCGCACGAAATCGATCTCGTCGACGAAGATCACGATTCTCCCGGGAATGGAGGGGACGATGACCTCGCGGATGGCGCGTTCCCAGCGGTCCAGCGGCCCGATGCCGTGGGAGGGCGCAACGCTGCGGCTGGAGAACTCCTTGAGCTTGTCTTCCAGGCCGAAGGACATGCCGAGGCGGCCGAGCAGGCCGTTGTACCACTGGTCGGTCGTGACGTTCTGGCCGATCTTGGTGAGATCGAGGATGGCGACGCGGGCACCGGCGGCCTTCAAGCGGGTGGTGGTGCGCACCATGAGCGAGGACTTGCCCATTTGCCGCGAGGTAAGCAGGTAGCAAAAATCGCCGGCGCTGAGGTGGGAGAACAGATCTTCGTCAGCCTGGCGCATCACGTAACTGGGCGCGTCAGGGGGCAATGTGCCGCCAACAGTAAAAAACCTTGGCGCGATTTCAGGAATGGCGGAATCAGTCGTCATGGCTTAGACCAGGTGCCGCGCCAGGAAACTGCGATAGATGGCGCATCGGAATTTAGCGTCCTTCGTTGTCAGGCCAGTCACCAAGCCGGCGCTGCGCAGACGGTAGAAGGTCATGTCATCGGGGATAGGCTTGCCGTGCAAGAGCCCGCGGAGCACGTCTTTCAAGGCCTCGTTCCCCGCAAGCTTGAACAGGATGCGCTTCAAATGATCGCCGTAGGGACCGTCCTCGGCATCAGCGTGCGCCTCAATCTCGCCGAGAGATTTATTTTCGTGGGTGAGATCGTAAAAGCCGCGCCGGGTGAGATAGGGCTGGCCATTGAACAGCGCGAAGAAGCGATTGAGCTCACCGTCGTTGCGGAGCGGGGACTGGTAGCGCTGATTCAGCTCATCCACCTGCTGGAGGGAGAAATCCTGCAGCTCGACCTTGGTGCCGACGTTGAAGGGAGACTGATTCTGGTCGGTGATGAGCAGATGGGCCTCTGTGGCGTAGACGATCGCCAGAGTGAGCCGTTTCCACGGACCGTCGGGGTCCATGGCACGCTCATTGTGCCAACTGCGGAACTGGCCGAAGACCTCGTTGGTGTAGGGGCGATCGATGAGCAGGTCCACTTCGTCGAGAGCCAACACCAGATGGCCGTCAGTCTTTGCCAGGACTTCGCGGCGAAGGAAACTTTCGAGGTTGTCTCCGGGCGAGAAGTCGGGGTCCCACGCTTTTCTAGGCGCGACCGCTAAATCGAGTCTCTTGGCGATGGTCTCGCACAACCCGATGTACAGGTTTTCAATGCTGGCGAGATTTCCCTGATTCTTCTGCAGATCGCAGGCGATGACCTTCTTCCCCTTGTCACGGGCATACTTGAGGCCGCGCGCCAGCAGAGAGGTTTTGCCCATTTGACGCGCACCCTTGATGAGCACGATGCTGTCCTGTTGGTCGAGCGCGTCACGAAAGCGGAGATCGGTGAGCCGTTCGACATAGTAGGGCGAGTCCAGCGGATCGGCGCCTCCCGGCTCCTGCTCGGGAACGATGGTGCGCTGCACTTTGGCGTTCAGGCTTTCGAGAATGCGGGCGAGCAGTTCACTGTCGTCAGCCTCGCTCTCCCAGGGCTGATACTGCAGATGGCCGAGAACACCGAAGAAAGGCTCGGGAAGAACCTGCTCTTCAGGCGGCAGCCCTTTCTCGTAGGTGACGCGGACGGGAAGAATGCGCGGCTTTCCGTTGTTTTGCTGGGCCGCTTTGGCTGCCTCCTCCAATTCCGCGGCCAGCATCTCGCTTTTCACCGAAGTTTTGGAGAGGAGGGGGATGATGGCGTCGGATTGCTGCACCTGACGCTTGATTTCGACGGCCCACTCGTCACCGACGCGCAAATGACGGTCGATGAAGACCTGATGACCGGCAGTGCGCAACCCGGCTTCCAGAGTGGACAGCACGTGGTCATCGGGCTGGGTGTTACGCCTGTAGAGCAAAGCTACGCGGAGGCTTTTTGCGGAGAGCGGCGCGGGTTCGGGCGCGGGCTGCTTGCGGCGCTCGTCTGCAAGGATTTGGTTGACGCGCTCGAGCAAGGGCTGGAGATGCTCTTCGAGCGGTTTTTCGATGGCATCGAGCCACTGAATGCCGGTGAGGACGTACTCCAGCTCGTCGTCCGGCTGCACGTTATGAATGCGTAATGGGATCAGTTTTTTCTTTTTGGAGAGGGCGAGGTGCAGCTCCCTTTTGATCTGATCGCTTCCATTGGCATTGGAGGAGTGAATCAAGACCATGACGCTGGTGGTCTTAATGCCATCGATGATGGCGTTGTCCCAGGATTCTCCGCCGGGGATGTCGCGTGGCGCGATCCAGCAGCGAATTTGATTTTTTTCCAGAAACCGGCACACGATTTCCGCAGCCGACCCGTCCAAGGGTGAGTAGCTGATAAAGACGCATGGATCTTGTCCCATGATCAGCCTGCCCCGAAAGCTGAAGCAACTATAAACCCCTCGTCCAGGCCTGTAAACACGTAATTTTGTGCGAATCAGACCGCGCGATCCCTTTCTCAACGAGCAAAGCGCGCCGAGGATGGGGCGCCCGGCAGATCGGGTTAACGCGCATGGCAGCTCGCGCCGCCGGTGAGCTGGAGGTCTGCCTGAAATGCGAGGTCTGCATTCCGCACCACGTCGTGCGCCTGCACCCGGATTTGATATGGCCCCGGTGGAGCGCAGGGATCCGTCGGGAATTCGAGCCAGATCACGTCGGGATCCGCAGAGTTCTTTGGACCATTCAACTGAGACGGCGAGGCAACGCCGGTCGTTGCGCCATTGGCAGACAGCAAGCTGCCACGAAGTCGAATGTCTTCCCTGCCCGAGGAGTCGCGTCCGAATCCGATCAGCTCGAACTCCAGGTCCACGACATCCCCGGCCTGATATACAGGCGAGCGCGCCGGCCCATCCCTACCTTGAGTGAATGCCACGTCCCCAGCCCGCATGGTTCCTGTCGATTGAAGAAGCGCAGACGCGGGGATCTCCCTGAAACCCGCTGGCGCAGAGGGCTCGGACGGGACGGCCCAATCCAGCCAAGCCACAAAGGAGACGAGCCCTACTCCCATTGCAAATACCCATGTCATCGCGGCCACCACGCGAATCTTTTTCGCAAATCTGTAACTCACGACCTCGGTGGAGGTGACCGCAGCCTTTATCCCGCGAAAAATCCCGGGCAAAAAGCTAAGCCCCACGCGCACCAATATCGTTCGGATGCGTGGACGCTTTCCGTTGTCCGTCATGAGCCGGATTCCGGCGATTGCCTGCCCGGCTGTTGCGCCCAGCAAGCCCTCGCAAACCGTGAAGTAAAGCGGCAAGGCAATCGCCGCGGACCCTGCCAGTACAAAACGCAAGATCCACGGCGATGCGTGCCGCACGATCAGTCCCAGCGACGCCCACACGCTCAAAACCAACACCACGTCCAGGAAGGCGGCGACCCGCCGTTTCCGCGAGCGGGCGCGCACGTCGCGGCGCTCCCGCACGAACGGGATCGGGGAATTCTGGTTCTGCCAGAAATGCGCAAGAAATGCCGCCCACTCAAAGGACAAAATGCTGCGCGACCGGCTGACGATGACGTCCAGACCGCCGTCCGGCCTGAACACCATGCCGCGCAGGTTCTGTGGGTTTTCGATTTGCGCAAGGCTGCTTTCCCAGATGGTCCCCTCGAACGATGCTCGTAACGCTGCGAAATGCACGTTCGCCTCTTCCTGTTGCTTCCTGCGCGCCCGTCGTTCCGCGCGGGGAAAAAGCAGGATCAGCTTCTGCAGGTATCCGAAATTGACGATCTTCGTCAGCTCCCAGTCAATCCACTGGGTCGTCCCTGCCATCAGCACAATCGCGCTGGAGGAATGTATCCACTCCATGACGCGATCCTGCCACTCGTCCTCTCTCAGTTGTATGCGGACCGCGCCCAGCACAATCGGATTCTGCGGCGATCCGATGGCGATGAATGGACCTCTTCCGCTGAAATGGCGCGCGAGCCGTTGCTCCACGGTGCCGTCGCTGAACTGTCTACCCATCGACCAAAGCTTCCAGGGCCTCATTCGCTCGTCCGCTCGAAACGACCGCAGGTACAGCACAGGCGGCCGCGGGTCGGTTGCGATCAGCGCATCGAATTGCGGTTGCAGATAGTATCTGCCGCGGGTGGTCAAGTAGAGGGACAGCAGCATGACAAGACCGGTAAGAAGGAGAATCTGCCCTTCACGTTGCGGCTCAGACCACACTACGGGCAGCATCACGAGCAGGTCGAACAGGGCGCAAAGGGCGCAGATGAGCGCGGAAAGGCCGCAGACCACCCCCGATCGCAGGTTTCTCGGGGGCGGGGCCTTGCGGCAGTCGCGCTCGTTGGCCAGCGACGCGACAAACGCGACGACCCCCCCGGCATCCGGCCCAAGAATGCTTTGTCTCTTCTCTCGGTACACCGCAATTGCCGCTATCGCCACCAGGAGGGCGGCAGCCCCTTCAAGAATGCGAACGAGCACATCGCTGTCATTGACTGCGTTCCATCCGAACAAGCACGCTTGGCAGCCGCAAAGCGCCGCCGTCGCCGGGTGAAGGAGCCGCAGAGGACGTGGATCGTTTGCTCTGAATCGAAATTCGCAAATGCTGCCGTAGTGGGAGTTCAACGCCAGTAGCCCGACCGCAACCGCGTAGGCAGCCACGTGCAGGGCGATGGTTAGCCATAGCCCGCCATGTTGCGCAGATCTGCCGGGACTCTCGATTGCAAGCGCTACAAGGGCTACTACCGAGGTTAGGATGGCCAGGTAAAACCAGACCCAGTGAGCCAACCGCATCAACAGCAGGTAGCGGATAAACCAGGTCAGATCGTGCAGCACAAGGCGCCCGCCGGTGCTCACGTCTCGGGAATCCGTCATGCGCTTTCTCCCGATGGTGGGTTGCTTATCGGGCCGGGGTCTGCCGCGATGCAACGCGGCGTTGAAATTGCTCCACTCCGGCCGGGCACAATCGCCAGCCGGAAGCAGAACAATTTCGCTCTGCAACCTTGCGGATCATTTCGCGCTTTTGTTGAGCTATCATCTCACAAGCCTTCAAGCAGGCCCGCGCGTAACGGCTCATGCCCGCCGCGCTCCCGTTCCTCGATCGCATTCCGCTTATTACCGAGCACTGACCGCTGCGGCTCATATCAGGTGTTCGATCTTCACGTTTTCTTCAGCATAGGCTTTTCCGATGGCGCTCAAATGCGGAATGGCATCGACGGCGTCGATCTCCTTGAGGCGCGGGTTATCCTCGAGGATTTTTAACATCTCTTTTTTTCTGAAGGTGCGGTTATAGCGCACGTAGCTGAACCAGCTTCGACCCGCGGGCAGAGTGCTCTCGAGACTTCCGGCGAGCAGATTGCCAACCTCAATATCGAGCGGTTGTCCTTCCAGTTTTTCCGCGAAGATGCATTCGCCGAGACAGCGGCAGAGATAGTCCTGCTGCCAGCCGGTGGACTGTAGCAAGGCGGAGAGAGTCTGCATGATGGCGTTGGGAATCTGTTTGACCAGGAGGCCCAGCCGCAGCTTGGGATCGCCGATAGGAACCTCCGAGGAAAAGGCGATGGTGCCCACGGAAACTACACGAATGTTTTCAGGACCAGGCGCCCAATTGACACGATAGCCGGGCAGGATGGCGGTGAGTGCGGCGACCAAGGCCGGGTTGGAATATGGCGTGATCGAGCCGTCGACAAAAACGTACTGCGTCTCCCCGAGCGTAATGGTCTCAGGAGGGAAGAACACTGGCGCGGCGGTGCTGGCCCGCACCAACTGCCAAAGAGGAATCTGCGTGTTGCAGTCGGGGAGGTTGGGATCATTGAACATGGCGAGGGGATTGTTGGTCAGAGGCCATGCCGATCCCGTGGTGAGGTTACGGACCACCACCATTAGCAGATTTTCCTTTTCGCCATTGCGCAGCTGCGAGCTAGCGAGCGTGGCTATCTTTCCGTCTTCTTCACGGAAGATGCGCTGGAGGAAGTCGGAGATCGGTCCCGGATCGTATTTCGCGTTGAGTTTATCCTTCAACTTGCTCCACTGGGCAAACATCTTCTTGCCTTCGCGGAGGTAAAGCTCTTTGACCTTTTTCACGGGCATGCCCCAGCAGAGGCACGCGGCGATGATGGCGCCGGTGCTGGTGCCGGCGAGGAAGTCAAAATGGTCGCGGAGGACGAAGCTTTTGGCTTTCTCGGGATCCTGTTTTGCGTAGTACTCGCGCAACAACTCTTCGATCTTGACGAGGACTTCGAGGGTGAAGACGCCGCGAATGCCGCCGCCATCCAAAGCAAGAATTCTTTTCATAGCGTTATCCCTTATGTGATGCCGAGCCCAGCACGAGCGAGCGCCATTCGAAGAGCTCGACGATGAGGGCTCTCTCGATGCGCTCCACGACGCGGAGTACGGAGTTCCAGGTGTTGAGTGCTTCCAACTGAGTGTCCCAACGGCGCAAGGCGTGGCTCAGCTCGCGATAGCGACGGCGACGCCGCGCACAATCCTTCATGGCGGCAAAAGCGCCGGCCATGGTGGCGACTTCAAACAAGGCGGACATGGCGAAGGCCAGCCATTGGCGTCCGGAAAAGCCGTGATTGACAAGCCATTGCAGTCCGCCGGAAAGACAGGCGACGGCGATGAGCGTGGCCAGGGCACCGCAGATCCATCCCAGCGCTGCATAACGCCGCTCCTGGCGCTCGGCCTTTCGCGCCTGGCGGGAAAAATATTCGATCTGGTGAGCCACGCGGTCGCGGCGATACTCCTGCTTGAAATCTGAAAGCGGAATTTCGACGCCGTGATTATCTTCCATCTTGAGGAAGTTGAGGGAGCGCAGAATGCCGGAGAGCCAAGGCGCGACTTCCGCGCCAATGACTTCATAGGGCCGGGGTGTGCGCCAGGTAACGAGGACGGAACGGGTGATTTCAGCCGCGGTGCGCGTGCGTGCCCAGAGCGCTTGCCGGGCGTGAAGGCGAAGGGCAGCGGGCAGCGCCAGAGAGAAGATGCCGAGCGCGGCGCTGATGCCCAGCCACGGTGCGGCGCCGGGGATCTCGGGCGCCACGCCGGCCATGACCGCGGCGGCCGCGGTGTAGACGATAGGAACGGAAGCCACGCGGCGCGCCTGGGGCGCGAAACGATTGGCGTTTGCATCGGCTTTATCAAGCCACGCCTGGGCCAGGTCGCGGGATTTGGCGGCAGGCGCGGCAACACTTGCGCTGGTGCCCACGTCGGGCAGCCCGTTGAGAAACTCAAGCTCGGAGCTGGTGTCGATGAGCTTTAGGGCTTCCTTGTTGAGAAATTGCAGCACGCCGGTTTCACTGTGAATCCAGGCGATGGGATGGCCGGTCTTGCGGGCGTAGGAGACCATCTCCTGGGTGCCCCCGGCGCCACGGGCGGGCAAGCCGTCCCACAGCGCCACCAGAAGCTGGCTCTCGGCTACGGTTTGAATGCCACAGTCGTAGTACTGCTCGGTTTGGCTTTCGTGCCTGCCGGTGACTTCAACGGAGATGGCTTTCTCCATGATGCGCAAGGTGCGTTGCCACGACGTGTCGTCGAAGTCGGCGCGGAACTGCCCGGCAGGGCGGGGCAGGAGGATGCGCAGGGGAATTTCGAGCTCCAGACAACTCTCCGCAAAGAGCTGATCGCCGCCCGATGCGGCGGAGGAGATGCCATAGACGATGCCGAGGTGCGACGCCTTTTGCCGCGCCAGAAAGTCGCGAATCACCTGACGGCTTTTGGCCTCGTAGGGAACCTTGCGATGACCGGTAAAGCCGACGGCCAGCACCTCGGGAAGCCGGACGACCGGATTGGTTCCCTTCGGGTATAAAGGCATACGAACCTGATGAAACCTCGGGGCTTGAGGCCTACTCCGTGCGCAACTGTAACACCTCGGGCAGCGGGAACTTGGAAATATCCACGCTTACCTGCGAAGAGAGTTCGTTGATCAGGCGGAACATGTCGCGATTCCAGTACTGATTATCCGGGACGAATGGAAATTTGTTTGAATCGCTCGCCTCATTATCACCGCTGGGCTGTGTTGAAGCGCTCGGCTGGTTTGAATTGCTCGCACCGCTTGGGTGGTCCGGCTCTGGGTCGTCAATGAAAAAGTCGCTGTTCCTATAACTCACCTTCAAACCGAGACTAGAGAGTTGAACCGCCTGGCGCAGCGAGAGCGGCGGGTCCCCTTTTCTTGCGGTCATTTTCAGCATGGGGAGTTGCTCAATGGAAGGGGCAAAATCGCTAAATCTCAATTCCGTAGCTGGTTTCGGGAACAGCGCCAGTCTTTGAAGGATTTGATCAGGTATTGGCTCATTGTGACCGGGATTGGTGGCCTGGTAAACGGAGCGATAAAAATCCGTGACGAGGTCGTGGGTTTCAGTTGGGAGGATGGGATCATTTTTTTCCAATGCGTCGAAGGATTGCTGTTCGTCCGCAGCAGCGGCCATGAGACCGATCAAGGAGCGCATGACCAGGCGTGCCGTCAGGTGATTGGTCGGCGTATTGTTTTTTGATCCGCCCGAGCAAAGGTCTTTCTCCGCCTCCTGATCCGCGGAAGACTCCTGGATGGAAAAGCCGTTGTAGAGAACCTCGAGAATCTCCGTGAGGTCGGGGCCGGGCTGGAGTTCGCCGGTGGTTGGGTCTTTCGGGCCCAGCAGTTCTGTCATGCCGTTGCTTGGATTGCTGAAGTCCTCGAGGAGCATTCTTTCGGCGTCCAGCACGTTTTGGCCATATAAGGATGGTTCTGAGGCATAGGCAGTGCCCTTTTCGGCTTTCTTCAGCGAACAGGCCCTTACTGGATTACAGGTTTGATCAGGTTGACCAGCGTGCTCTTTCTCGCACTTATCTACCTGGCCACAGGATTGTGCTTGTTGAAGGGCCAATTGGCCGGCTAGTTCCTGCTGACTGATTTGACCTTGTTGATCGGCCAGTTTTTGTTGACAGGCTTGGACTTGTTCTTTGGTATCCACCTGTTTATCGGTTTTCGCCTTTTCATAGGCATCTGCCCGTTCACAGGTTTGCTCTTGCGCACAGTTATTGATCAGGCCCGTCAGTCCGGGGCCGCTGCTTTGCAGCAGTTGACGGCAAACCTTTACTGGTTCACATTCTGGATCTTGTTCGCCAGGCTTATCTGGTTCACAAGCTTTCACTAATTGACAAGCCAGGCCTGTCTGCCCTTTATCGCAGGCTTCCACCTGTTCACAGGCTTGCAGTTGAGTACAGGCATTCAGTTGTTCGTGGCTGGTCAACACAAATTCTGGCTGAATCGAATTCGAGGTCAGGACCCATTTGCCTCCGTTGTAGCTACTGTCTGCTCCTTGCAACTGCCAAGACTCGTTCTTGGCCGCGGCATCGCTAAGGTCCTTCGCGGCCGGGGCGGACGCGTTCTTGGGGGCAGCATCGCCGCCGCTGGGCTGGCTCACAGTGACGGTGACGCTGACAGGTGTATTGGCGGCCTTTGCCTGTGCCATAACTGCAGCGAGGGCACCCGTGTCGCTGTTGTCCGGTTTCTTGCCGCTTCCCGTGCTATTGGGGATGAAAGAATCCTGGTCCACGGGGTCAAACGAATTTATATCGCGCAACAGAAGGAGACCGTGCCTTTGCAGTGCGTAGATGACCGCACTGACGCGGAGGAATTCGGCATAGCTGGCGAGCGTGAATCCATCGTTGGCATAGTTGCTGTTTGCGTCATACCAAGGCGGAGGCAGGTTGCGAATGACCTTGACTTCACAGCCGGATTGGGTGGGAACGGTGAATTCGATGCGGCTCACCGTCAAGCGGAAGAGTTGATCGAGCCGCCAGCCCTGCAGGTAGAGGCTGTAAAACACGGTGGAGTCGATGGGTTTCAACATGATACTCGCGTTGGTATCGTCGTTGACCGGAATGAGGGTGAAGGAAGGATCGTTTTCATAGATGAGGCCGGGCGAGCCGCCGCCATTGGGGACTAAGGCGCCTGCCGGGGTAGTAGTGACCGCCGAAGCTTGACCGGTGGAGGCAAGAGAGGCTTCCATGCGATAGCTGGAGGAGATCTGGCCGAGCTTGAAAAAGTAGGTGGGATCGTGCTTCTGGAGTCGCGCCAGGTTGAGCAGTTCCTCATGGTTGGAGGTGACGGCATAGCTGTTTTCGTAGTTGGAGTAATCGATGCGGACCCGTCTTGGCCCGCAACCGGCGAGCAGCAGCGTAGCGCCGACAACCAGCATCATCATCGAGATCCGGATCAACGGGGACGAGAAAAGATTCGCGACGCGAGAACGCTCGCGGTCAAACTCACAAGGTTTCATATCGATGCCCCTCGAGGAATATTGCCAGCGTCTGACCAGAGTGGGATTCATAATAGGGCATTTACCATGGAGATGCAATGAAATGTTGAGGATGCGGATGGGCCGCAGGCGGCGATGGGGTAGGGGCTGGAGCTTGTTTGCATGTAAGTTATTGAAAAATAATATAGGTTATATGGAGACTCGGGGCTGTTTGGCGGCGTTTTCCGTGGCGCGGGACGATGGATGACGCAGCCTGCGCCCGAGCACAAGAAACAGGGCTGCGGCAGCGACCGAAAGCCAGCCAAACAGGTTTCCGATGCGGGTGTAGAGGGTGGGCACGGGGCCAGCGACAATGACCTTTGCGAGCAGGGAGCGGCCGGGGAGTTCGCTGCTGGGCTCTTCGGCAAGAATGCGGCCGTAGGGGTCGCTCAAGGTGAGCAGTCCCTCGCGCGAGGCGCGCACGATGGTGTAGCCGTTCTCAATGCCGCGGAAGACGGTGGTGCGCGCTTCGAGCCAACCGTCGAGATAGGCGAAATCCCACGCGGGAACGAGCATGACGGCGGCGCGACGAATGCCGTATTCGCGGCCGAACGCGGCGAAGTGCATGTCTTTGCAGATGGCCAGGCCGTAGGTCTGCCCGTGGAGGGTTACGACGTTGTACTCCGAGCCGGAGGCGTAATGCTCGCGCCGCTCGGGCGGGGCCATGTGGTGCTTTTCATAGCTGGAGGCGAGATCGCCCTGGGGCGTGAAGAGCCACGACCAGTTGGTGGGGCTGCGGGGGTCGTCGATACCGATACCGACGTCAATGCCGATACCGACCTCCAGCCAGACGCGATTTTGCCGGGCCAGAGCGCTGAAGTGATGCTGCCAATCGGGAACTTTTGCGGGCGGGAGCACCGCGATTTTCTCGGGGAGGACGACGATCTGCGCGCCCTGGGCGGCGAGGGACTCGACGAGGGTGTCATATCCCGCGAGGATGTTCGAGGCGTAGGCCGCGGAAGCGTGCGGGCCGATGGGATCGTCGATGGAGACGATGCCGAAGGTGGTTCGATCGCCCGTGAGGGGCTGGCGCAGGCGGGCATAGCCATAAGCGAGCGAAGTGGCGAGGAGAAGCGCCGTGAGGGCATAGGCGAGCCAGCCGCGGCCGAGCGAACGGCCGTAGGCAACGGCGACAGCGAGCGTAGAGGGAACGAGCGTGACGAGAAACAGCACGCCCGAGACGCCGAAGAGGGAAGCGATCTGCAGGATGGGCAGGTTATCGCCTTGCGAATAGGCGAGGCTGCCCCAGTTGCCGTCGGGAAGCAGCGCTGCGGCCAGGGAGTCTACCGCAACGCAAAGGACGGGATAGACGAGGACGGTCCACCAGGACTGGTAGCGGAGGATGACGCGACGGGCCGCGAAGATGAGAAACACCCAGAGCCAGGATTGCAGGGCAATCACCAGGAGGACTGCGGGCAGTGGCATCACCAGGCGATAGTAGTGGAAGTTGCAGCTTGCGCCGATGACGACGGCAAAAGCGACCATCCAGCGCGCTTCACGCGGGTGAAAGCGGATGGCGATGAGAAGCGGCAGAGCAGGAACAATCCAGACCAGCCACCAGACGGGATGGAGGGAAAGGACAAAGCGGAGAAGTACGCCGGTGGCGATGGCGAGCGCGAGCTTGGCGAGAATGAAGCGGAGGCGGGGAGACATCCTAGGGCGGTTTATAGCCGAGGGGGAGGACGGTGTCAATGTGTGAACGAGTGAAGGGGTGAAGGAAGTGGATGGAGCGAAGGAGTGAAAGGGTGAAAGAGTGAAAGGGTGAAAGAGTGAACCGTCCACTTTGATGGAACCGCCCTGCAATGAAACACGAAATCTTTACCTTCGCAGAACCGTCGCTCGCACGTTTCACCATGTAGCTGAGAGCGTCACGCACGAGGGGGGTGCGCCAGGATGCCAGAGAAAACGGATCAACTGCAAGCAGAGGCTTGGCTGGTTGAATGGACAGAGACTGAAGTGGGATGGGGCCAACGTTCGGACGGAGCTTGGTACTACGCCACGGAAGAAGCCGCGAGGACGGACACGGATCGGATGCTGGCTGAGATACGGGCGCTGGAGAAAGAGATGGAGAATCGCCCGCGTAAACTTCCCATGGAATACGACCGGCCTGAATTGCCCCCGCGTCTGGTTCCGGTGAGCCCTGAACTGGCAAGGGAAATTGCTGAGAAGGGCCGTGCTTATCGTAGACAGGCAGAATAGGGCGGCTTGTGGCCGGGAGACCCGGGTGCGGGGTGGTGCAACGCGCCGCGGTGTTTGTGCAGAGTTGAAGTTGCTAAAAGCAACCGCAGGTCCTTCGGCTCGTCCTGGCACGCCGGGACTCGCCCAGGATGACAATCGATTTTTGTTGCTCAGGACGACCGGTTTGTTTTTGATGCGAGCTTTAGAGATCGCGCGCTAGTGCTGCTTGCCGGGGAGGACGAAGTGGTCGGCGCAGCGGGGCTCGTAGGAGTCGCCGGGGACCTTGATGGGGCTGTCGAAGGCCGCGGGTTTGCCGTCGATGAGGCGCTGCGAATAGAGGGCGCGGGCACCACAGGCGCAGTAGGCCATGCACTCGGTGATGCTGCCGCCGTAGGCGTTGACGAGCCAGGTGAGGTTGAGCATTTCCCCAAACGGCATGGCGCGAAAGTCGAGATCAAGGCCGGCGACAAGCACATCGTGGCCCGCGTCGAGCAGGAACTTGGTGAAGAGGAAGAGCTGCTCGACGAACTGGCCCTCGTCGATGGCGATGCACTCCACGCGCTTGCCGATTTCCTGCTCCTTGTCTCGGATGGCCTGCAAGACTTCCCAGGGATTGGTGGAGTTGAAAGTGATGGCGCTCATTTTGCCGCCGCCGTTGGGATTGCGGCTCTCGACCACGCCCGGGCCGCCCTTGGTGTCGTCGCTGGGCTTGAGAACGAGGACAAATTGCTGGGCGTACTGGCGGCGCATGTCAGCGCGACGCTGCAGCTCTGCGGTTTTGTTGCTGCGCATGGGTCCCATCATGAGTTCTAGCTTGCCTTGCACGTGCGTGTCTCCCTGGATCGGCTTCAGGATTCTCATGATAGCGGTGGAGGGAGGGGCGGAGGGGGCGGGTTTTCCACCAGTTCTGGAAAAAGAGATTTAGTGCTGGTTGAAAAGCGAGGGTTGAAGTTCATGTCCGGGCGGTGATGCATCCGGAGCACAGAAAATACCTTTACATCCATACGTATAAGCAAGTAGAACTACACAGGCGTCGATCGTCGCGCTTCCCCATCCCCACGGCCCCCAGTTTGAGCGATCGTCGAGCTAAATCAGGAGGATTAGGCAAATGAGAAAGATCAGCTCCCTGTTTCTGGGACTGTCCTTTGCGGTTTCTGGAATCACGATGGCCGCAGCGCAGGATCTACCGATCACACCCGTCAAGCCGCCGAATTACCTGCAAGTCACCGTGGAATACACCAAGCCCGGCAAAGGCGGCCTTGCCCATGACAAGACCGAGAGCGCCTTCGTTCAGGCTATGACCAAGGCCAAGTATCCGATCCATTACTGGGCCTATAACTCCATGTCGGGCAAGGCGCGAGCCATCTACATCTCGGGCTTCAGCTCTTTTGGCGAATTGGCAAAAGCCAACAAGATCTTCGATGCCCCGGGAGTTGCGGCAACGTTCGAGCCTCTCAACGTTGCGGATGGTGAACTTCTGGAGGATACCAATCAGTTGATCTTCAGCTACGTGGAGGACTTGAGCCTGCGGCCGGAGGTTGACCTTTTCCACCAGCGGTATCTCGAAGCCGACATCCTGCATGTTCGCGAAGGCCACATCAAGGAATTCCGCGAGTTGGCGAAGATGTGGGTCGATTTGTACCGAAAGGCGGGAACCAGCGCGCACTGGGATGCCTTCCAGGCTGAGTACGGCGAAGATGGCGGTTACTTTGTATTTCTGACCGCGGACAATTCGCTGGACGATGTCGACACCGGCTTTGCGGATGGCAAGAAGTTTCAAGCCATTCTGACCGAAGAAGACAAGAAGAAAATGCGCGAACTGCGCGCCGACGCCCTGGAGGAGGATCGCACGGAGATCTACTCCGTCAATCCCGTGCAGAGCTATGTGCCGAATTCGTTCATCAAGGCCGATCCGGGCTTCTGGAAGCCCAAGACGGGAGCGGCGGCCAAGCCGGCAGCCAAACCCGCTGCGGACAGCAAGAAGGCCAATCCGTAGACCAGCGCAGAGGCGAGAATCACGAGTTGAGAAGCGGCCCCGATTGCGATGGGGCCGCTTTTTTGCGTGCTTTCCCACCCTTTTGCAAGAAGCGCGAAAGGATGGGGCAACCCCGTTCGTGCTGGATTGGGGTTTGTGGTATCCCACCCTTTCGCAAAAGGCGCGAAAGGATGGGGCACGGAGTTTTGTGCCGCGAGATTTGCGGCTACGGCGCGAGTGAATTCTGGAGCACCAATCTTTCCGCGTCGACGACGGACTTCATCACGCCGGCTTCGGCAAAGAAGTGCACGAGATCCGTGGTGAGGGCGCTGTTGGGCGGGAGGGACTCGAGAGATGGAGCGCGGAGATCGAAGGGCGTTTGGACCATGTGCATGGGGCCTGCACCCTGGGCGTCGAGGATGAGCGCGGTGAGCTTGCGCGCCAGCGGCAGCGGGAAGCTCTCTGCGATGAAGACCATTTTGCCGCGGGTGGTGATGAGGACAGGTCCTTCGTTGGTGGTGAAGAGCTGCTCCTCGGCACCGTCGCCGGCGGGAGACGTGTTGGAGGGGAGCTCGCTGACATGAGAATACTTGCGGCCGAGACTGTTGGCGTAGATTCTGGCGAAGACCTCGGCGGAGTCCGCGTTCTTCCAGACTGACAAATAGAAGAGACCGATGGAGCCGGTATCGGCCATCTGGGCGGGGGTGATGGCGCTGCGCAACTGTCCGGCCCAGTAGAGGCCGCCGTTCCAGGCGGGAGTGAGGTCGCGGGCAGCGTTGTCGCCGCCGAGAAGCTCGGAGAGAATGTGCACGTCGAGCTGGCCCACCTGACCGATGTCGTACGGCTTGTACGTGGGATCGGTGAGCGGGTGAATGTTGGGCATGAGCGGGATGGCGGGAATGTGCCGCTTTTCGTATTCGCGGGGATTGATAATCTCCCAACTGGAGGTGGGCGGGCGATCGAGCGTGCCGGCAAAGGCAGCGGTCTGGCCCTGGTCCATCCAGACGTCCTGCTCGAAGCTGAGGCCTTCACGGTAAGGGAAAAGCATGGATTCTGAGAGCAACAAAGGAGCGCGCGCCATCACGGGCGAGTCTTCGGTGCTACTCATCTGCGACTTGACGAGGTCGAGGACTTCGGGATCCTTGATGAGGCTCTTGCCCATCGGCTTGAGGACGCAATCCCACATGACGGCGGTCGCCTGGCCTTCGGCCACGGCGTCACGCGCGGTGTCCATTTCGTCTTTGGCGAGATGATCCTGATCGCCGGCGGCATCCGTGGAGACGTCGTCGGGGGTCTGGTTGTCCCACTTTTCGAGGTCGGAGTGCTGATCCTGGAGGGCGTGGGTGAGCTCGTGGGCCAGGACCGGCTGCTCGTCGTCGGGGCCGACCCAGTCGAGCAGATTCACGGTTTTGGTTTTGGAGTCGTAATAGGCTTCGATCTGCTCCTTGAGGAGTTGGAGCAGAAACGGCTTGAGCTGGAAGTCGTGGTCGAGGAGGCCGAATTTCTTAAGGACGATTTCGTCGCGTTGCAGACGCTTGGTGCCCTCATCCTCGTTGAACTTTTCTTCGAGATACTTGACGACGGCGTCGCGGGTGGTGAGCTGGCGCTTGACGGTGCTCTTGATGGGCAAGCCGGTTTCACCGGAGGAGAACTTGATGAGCACATCGACCAGGGCGAAGAGCTGGCGGGCCTGCTCGGGCGTGATTTTGGACGGCGTCTTGTCGTCGGAGTGAGACGATCCGGCGGAGAGAGTACAGCCAGATTGTGCGGGCGCGGCGGGAGTGGTGGATGGGGCGGTTTGCTGGGCTGGGGCGGACGCAGCCACAGCGAGACCGAGAAGGAGGGCGAAAAGGAACCCGCGCCGGGGGAAGATTGTATTTTTGTGGTGCACGTTCATCAATTCTCTCGATTCTCTCTGCGGGGATTTGGTTCGTCGCCGGGCGCCTGAGCAGTTACTTCGCATCCTACACATCAAGGCTATAATCAGGGAGCGGTTCTGCGCCATGAATTCCACGATAACGGCGCGGGAACGCCGGAATCGCCCCTATGCCCAAGTCCGATCTTGCCGCAAACCTGCAGGCCACTGCGCTTGCCTCCCTGCTCCAATCCGCACACACGCCGCATGAGCCTACCGTCTACCACGGCGCGTTGACCCCACGAGAGTTGGACGCACAGGAGGTGGAAACAGAGGCATTGGCGTCTGGGGCCGCGCTCCACGACCTGGGCTGGATGCGGCGCGTGGATGTGCGCGGTGCCGACCGGTTCCGCTGGCTGAGCGGGATGGTGACCAATACGGTCAACGACTTGTTCCCGAATACAGGGGCGTGGAATCTGGTGCTGAATGCGCAGGGTCACATCCAAGGCGACCTGACGGTGTGGCGCGGAGGCGAGGAGCAATCGCCGCAGCGGCGCAGCCCCGTGAGCGAGGCGAAGAATGGGAGTGGCGGCGGAAAAACCGAAGACGATCCACTGCTGGGCACGCCGTTTGCCGGAGAATCGAAACTGGAATTGGAGATTGCGGCCGACCAGTTCGACAAGCTGCTGGCGCACCTGAACCGCTTCATCGTGATGGACGATGTGGAGCTGATTCTGCTGGGCGACGAGCAGTTGGGCGAAGCGGGTTCGGAGACTGCGATTGGACTGAGCGGCCCGTTGGCGCCCGAAGTGCTGGAACGCGTGGGGCTGCCGGCGATCGCGAGCGCGATGGCGGGAACCAGCGTGGAGTGGAACGGCTGGGAAGTGAGGATCCTGCGCGGCTACGGTGTGCTGGCGCCGCACTACGAATTCTGGCTGCCGTCGGCGGGGTTGGCCAAGCTGTGGTCGTGCCTGCGCACGGGCGGTGCTACGCCGGTGGGATCGGCGTCGCTGGAGGCATTTCGCATTGCGGAGGGGATTCCGGCGTACGGGATCGACATGGTGGAGCGCGACCTGCCGCAGGAGACGGCGCAGATGCGGGCGCTCAACTTCAGCAAGGGCTGCTACCTGGGCCAGGAGATTGTGGAGCGCATCCGGACGCGGGGGAACGTGCACCGGCATCTGCGGCCGCTGGAGATCAAGGGGCCTGTGCCGGCACGTGGCACGGAACTGACACTGGAGGATGGGACGGTTGCGGGAACGATCACCAGCGCGGCGCAGCTGCCGCTGAAAAGCGGGGCGCGCGTGTTTGCGCTGGGCACGATCCGCGCGGAGGCAGAGGCGAAGAGCCAAAGCTTCCGGTACAAGGCCGGGGCCATGGATGGAACGGCGAGCATACTGGCCGCGCCGCCGAGGCTCCGGGGACGGGGATAGCGCGGCGGGACGTCGCCTGGGTTCCTGTGGGGGCCCGAGTGGAGCGACAGGCCGTACAAATGAGAAACTTGAAGATATGAGCGATACACCAAAATTCGAAGTGATCGACCGCCGCAAGATGAAGGCGGAGGAAGAAAAGAGCAGCGGGGAAAGCGCAGCACAGACGGCTGCGCCGGAGAAACCCGCCGCGTCTGCTTCCAGCGAGCCCGCGCCCGGGCCGCGCCTGGTAGTGAACGAGGCTAAACAAGAGGCGTCTGGCCGGGAGGCGGAAGCGCGGGAGACCGCACCTGCCGCGGAAGGGCATCAACTGGCGGAGGAAATGCCTGCCGCGCCGACGGCCGAGGAAAGCAGCCAGCAGAAGGCAGCATACGACGCTTCGGCGCAACGGCTCGAGGACCTGATCCGCGCGCAGAATCCCACGGTGGGCGCGCAGCCGCCGGTGGGTTTCGAACACCTGGTGCAGCAGTTCTACCTGAGCGCGATGCTGCAGATGGGGGCGGGCGCGCAGGAGGGCCAGCGGCCGCGGGTGGACATCATGGGCGCGCGGGCCACTATCGATTTGCTGGGCGTTCTGGCGGAGAAGACCAAGGGCAACCTGACGGAGGCCGAGGATCGCATGCTGCAGTCCGTGCTGTTTGAATTGCGCATGGCGTTTCTGGAGCTGACCAGTATGGTCACTGTGTCCAGCGTGCCGCCGCCGGCGAAGGGCTAAAGACAGCCTCCAACTACTAGCTTCTAACCTCTAGCTGGGCTCTTTTGCGAAAACGCTGTCCAGGCATTGATTCACATCAATATTCGAACGGGATGATGAACCATGGACTCAGCCGCACGCGGCGGACTCATCGTTCCAGGCTAGAAGCCAGGAGCTAGAAGCAGGAAGCTTTTGCATGGACGCGACCCTCACATTTCTGGGCACGGGAACCTCGATGGGGGTTCCGACGCTGGCGTGTGCGTGCGCGGTGTGCACATCGACGGATGCGCACGATCGCCGGCTGCGGCCCTCGGTGCTGTTGCGCTGGCGCCAGCCCCAGGCCGATCCCCAGACCGATCCAAAGCCGGGCTCCGAAGTTGGTATTGAGCGCGTGGTGGTGATCGATACTGGTCCGGACTTCCGCGAGCAGGCGCTGCGCGAAAAGCTCACGCACGTGGATGCGGTGTTCTACACCCATGCGCATGCCGACCACATTCTGGGCATGGACGATCTGCGCCCGCTGAGCTTTATCGCGCAGCGGAGAGGCGGACCGATTCCGCTCTACGCCGATCGGGAGACGACGGCGGTCCTGGAGCAGGTTTATTCGTACACCTTCTCGCCGCAAGCCACGTATCCCACGCGGGCGCGCCTGGAATTGAAGCCGCTGGCCGAGCGCAACGCGGTGCATGGCGTGGAGTTTGTGCGCATTCCGCTGCTGCACGGAGAGATGCCCATCAACGGATATCGCTTTGGCAACGCGGCGTACATGACGGACGTGAGCGCCATTCCGGAATCGAGTTTTGCGCTCTTAGAGGGAGTCGAAGTGCTGGCGCTTTCGGCGCTGCGTCGTCAGCCGCACCCCAGCCACGCGACTTTGGAACAAGCGCTGGCATGGGCGCGGCGCATCGGCGCACGGCAAACCTGGTTCACGCATATCGCGCACGACCTGGGCCACGAAGAAACCAACCGCAACTTGCCGGAGAATGCGAAGCTGGCCTACGACGGGTTGAGCGTGCCCGTGACGCTATGAGCGGCGGGGGCAGCCTGGAGCCGCGTGAAGTTGGCGCGATGCGGGTGTTTCGCTCGCTCGCGGAGATTCCCGCGGGATTCGGACCCACGGTGGCGGCGGTGGGAAATTTCGACGGCGTGCATCGCGGGCATCGGGAGATTCTTGCTGCGGTGGCCAGCGAAGCGCGCGGCACGGGAGCGAAGGCTGTCGCGGTTACGTTCGATCCGCACCCGGAGCGGTTCTTGCGGCCGCAAGAAGCGCCGCGGCTGATTACGCCGGCGGCAGAGCGGCTGCGCCTGCTCTCCGAAACCGGAATCGATGCGGTGCTGCTGCTGAAATTCGACGAGGCGTTGGCGAATCTGGCGCCGCGGGAATTTGTGGAGCGGATTCTGGTTGGCGCGCTGGGGGTGCGAAGCGTGCACGAGGGGCGGAACTTTCGCTTCGGGCACGGGGCCGCGGCGGGTGTGGAAGAGCTGGCCGCGATGGGAGCGGAGCTGGGCTTCGCGGTGCGCCTGCATGAGGCGGTGTGCGTGCACGGGCTGGAGGTTTCAAGCTCGGCGATTCGCGCGCTGGTGGCGGCAGGCGACGTGCGGCGGGCGCGATGGATGCTGGGGCGACCGTTCACAGTGCTGTCCACGCCGGCACGCGGGCGCGGCATCGGGACGCGGCTGCTTGTTCCCACGGTGAACCTGGCGGCATACGACGGATTGCTGCCGGCCTTCGGAGTTTATGTGACGCGGCTGAAGATCGCGGGGCGCGTGTTCGAGGCAGTGACGAACGTGGGCAACCGGCCTACGTTCGGCGAGGCGTCATTCGCGGTGGAAACGCACATTCTGGATTTTGTGCCGCTGGAGATGACGGAGGAGACGCCGATTGAGCTCGAGTTTCTGATGCGGCTGCGCGGGGAGCGGGAGTGGCCGTCGCCGGAAGAGCTGAAGGCGCAGATTTTCAAGGATGTGGCGCGGGCGCGGCGGTATTTCCGGATGAGACAGCTTCTAGCTTCTAGCCTCTAGCTTCCAGCTTGTGGTTCCAGCAATTGTGCTTTCTCACATCTCAATATCGAGATGTGGGGCACTTGGCGATTGTCGAATTTGTGCGGGTCTGGAGACCTACACTACAGCCGTTCTGGAGACCGGCGGTACGAGGCGGCTGCGTCAGGGCCTTGGGGTAAATGCCGGCTTGACTGCGGATTTGTTTGCCGGGTTCGCCGTTTGCTTTTGTGCAGGAGCCAACGCGGGTTTGACTAGAGGAGCGCGCTGCGGGGCAGGCAAGGGAGCTTTCGCGGCGGGCGCCGACACGGAAAGCTTTGCGGGCGGCACGACGTCGGCTCTGTTTGGCGGAGCATTTTCGTCGTCGCCGGGGAATTTTTCGTCGTCTTTGCCTACGATGGCGGCGCGCATGAAGTTGATCCAGATGGGAAGCGCGGTGACAGCGCCGGTTTCCTTGTTGCCGAGCGATTCGCGGCTGTCGTAGCCGACCCACACACCACACGTGACCGAGGGCGAGAAGCCCAGGAACCACGCGTCGGTAAAGTCGGAGGTGGTTCCGGTTTTGCCGCCGAGGGGGTGGTTCAACTGCGCGGCCGAGGCGCCGGTGCCGTGCTGTGTGACGCCGCGCAGGAGCGTCATCATGGTGCGCGCGGTCTGCTGGTCGATGACCTGGTTGACGGCCGGCGTCTCCTGCCAGAGGGTGATGCCGTCGGCATTGGAGACTTTGCGAATGAGACGCGGGGCCACGCGAATGCCGTCGTTGGGGAAAACCGAGTAGGAGGCCACCTGCTCCTCGAGCGTGATTTCGACTGCGCCCAATGCGATCGGCAGATAGGCGGGAATGTTGGAGGTGACGCCGAAACGGTGCGCCACCTCAATGACATTGTGAATGCCCACGCGCGCGGCCAGCTTGAGGGCGGGAATATTGCGCGATTCGGCGAAGGCATTGGCGACGGTCATGGCGCCTTTGTAATCGTTTTCGTAATTATGGGGAACGTAGCCGCCGAAGCTGACGGGACCGTCGACGATGATGTCGGTGGGTTTGACGCCGGCCTCGACCGCGGCGGTGTAGACGTAGGGCTTGAAGCTGGAGCCGGTCTGCCGTTCAGCCTGCGTGGCGCGATTGAAGACGGAGAGCGCGTAGTCGCGGCCGCCGACCATGGCGAGGATGTCGCCGCTGGAGTTGTCCATGGCCAGCAGCGCGCCCTCGGCGCCGGAGTCCTGCTCGAGCGAAGCGTGACGAGCGCCGCCTTCAGTAGCCGCGGTGAGACGGACGTAAATAATGTCGCCGGGCTTGGCGAGGTCGTCGCCATAGCGCTGGCCGGTCCATTGCCAGTCGGCGGGCAGGAGCACAATTTCGGAGCCGGGCTGATCGGAGGGGCCGGTGCGCGCCTCGATCTCAAGCGGAAGCGCGCGCGTGACCAGGGCATGGATATAGTCGCCGGGTCCGGCGGTGACGGCCCAGTCGGGATGGCGGTAGGAGTCGAGCGTCTCGCCCGTGGCGAGGATGTTTTCCAGCTTGCCCCGCCATCCGTGACGGCGCTCGTAAGCGGCTACGCCGTCGGCCACAGCGCGATTGGCGACCTGCTGCAGGTCGAGGTCGAGCGTGGTGTCGACGCGAAGGCCGGCCTCATGCACTTCTTCGGAGCCGAAGTGCTTGTCGAGCTCGCGCCGCACTTCTTCCTGGAACCACGGAGCCACCGCGCCCACGGGCTGCGCGATGTTGAGACCGAGGGGAGCGTTGCGCGCCGCTTCGGCTTGCGCGTGGGTGATGACGCCGTCGGACTCCATTTCACTGAGCACCAGGTTGCGGCGGCGCAGGGCGCGATCGGGATTGAGAATGGGCGAAAAAGCAGCGGGGCCCTTGGGCAATCCGGCGAGCAGCGCGGCCTCGGTCAGCGTGAGATCTTTGGCGTGCTTGGAGAAGAAGTATTCGGATGCGGCCTCGAAGCCGTACATGCCGCTGCCTAGATAGATCTGGTTGGCGTAGAGGGTGAAGATCTGCTGCTTGGTGAAGGCGCGCTCGATCTGGATGGCGAGATAGGCCTCCTGAATTTTGCGCATGGCGGTGCGATCGGAGGAAAGAAAGAGATTGCGCGCGAGTTGCATGGTGAGAGTGGAAGCGCCCTGGGCACGGCCATGCGAGCGGATGTCGTGCCAGGCGGCGCCGGCCACGCGAAAGACATTGATGCCCCAGTGGGACTCGAAGTTTTTGTCTTCGATGGAGATGACGGCCTGGCGCAGCACGGGCGCGAAGCCGTCGTAGCCGACCACCTCGCGGCGCTCGAGCGCGAAGGAGCCGATGATGCGGCCTTTGCGGTCGTAGAGATCGGTGGTGGTGGAGGGGCGGTACTGCTCGAGCTCCTGAATTTGCGGGAGATTGACGGAGTAGACGAGGGTGAGGCCGGCGAGCGAGCCGGTTGCGGCAGCGAGAATGAGCAGCGCGGCCAGCGCCGAGCGGCCCGCCAGCTTGCGGCGGCGATGCTCGGGGAGCGGCGGAGCGAGAGCGCGGCGCTCCGGTTCGGCGGCGTGGACTGCGGAGCGCGATGCGGCAGCGCGAGGTTCGGGCCGCGGTTTAGGCGGCGGCTGATGGGGGGTTACAGCCAAGGCAGGTCAGGCCTCATCGGCGCTGCGCCGCAGAGTTTCGCGAAACAGCGTTCACTCTAAGGCTAGCATTGGAGCGAAGTGGAAAAGCGGCGCGTGGGGCTGGACGCACCACGGTGTGCAAGGGCGGGACTGGGGCCGGATGCGGGAAGAAGGGAGCGAGGGAGCAAGGGAGGGGAGGTAAAGTTTGTGCTGTCCCACCCTTTCGCAAAGAGCGCGAAAGGATGGGGCACGGGAGGATTGAGGCGGGTTGAAGGAGGGGAGCTGAGGCTTGTAATGCCGTCACTACGCTAGCTCCGCTAACCCGGCTAACTCCGCTGCATTAGCTGGTCTTGGCCTTCAACAAGGAAAGCGCCTGATTCAACTGGTCGTCGCTGTTGGAAGCGGGCATGGGCTCGTCGGTGTCTTCGGGGCCGGCGACCACAACGGTTGGGGTAACGGCTTCGTCCTCAATCTTCTTGCCGGCGGGATCCTCATACTTGGCAATGGTGAGCATGAGCGCGGCGCCGTCGGGCAGGTCGATGGTTTTTTGCACCGCACCCTCGCCGAAGGTGCGCTCGCCGACGACATCGCCGCGCTTGAGGCCTTCGATGGCCGCGGCCGTAAGCTCGGGCGCACCGTACGTGCCGCGGTTGACCAGGACCATTACCGGAGCGTCCGTCAGGCACAGCGCAGGATCGGCCGTGAAGGTCTGCTGGGGAAATTTCTGGCCCTCAAGAGTGGCCAGGGTGCCCTGCTTGATGAAGAAGTTGGCGAGGCGCAGTCCCTGCTGGGGATCGCTGCCTGTGGTGTCGCGCAGGTCGAGGAGAATTTTGCGGCCTTTGCCTGCGCCTTTGATGCGGGCGGCGAGATCGTCGACGCGCGCGGCAGTGAGCACGCCGGGCTTGAGATAGAGGATGGACGCGTTCTCGTAGAGCTGCTCGCCGAGAGCGGGCGTGGCCAAGACGGTGCGGGTGAGCGTGATCTTGTCCGGATCGGGCTTGAAGGGGCGCACCACGGAGATTGTCACTGTGGTTCCGGGCTTGCCTTCAAGCATGAAGCGCACCAGAGCCAGGGGAAGATCGTGCGTGGACTGGCCTTCAATAAGATCGATCACATCGCCGTCGCGGAGATGGTCCAGATCGGCGGGCGAGCCGGGGAGCACGTTGACGATGGTGGCGTAACCGAAGCGCTTGGAGACGGTGAGGCCAATCTGCGCGTTGTCGGTGGCGGGACGGTCCTTGTAGACCTTGTACTCGGCCGCCGAGAGATAGCTGGAATCGGGATCGAGCGAGTCGAGGAGGCCGTGGAGCGCGCCGTTGGTGACCTCGGGGATGTTGGGCTCGACGACGTAATAGTTCTGAATCTTGCGCAGAACCTCAGCGTAGACGCTCATCTGGTTGTATGCGGCATTCTGCTGGTCGCCAGCGTGCACGCCGAGCCAACCGAACTCGCCAAGGATGTAGCCCATGCCGAGAGCGGCGAAGATCACCGCGGAAACTGCAAAAACGATACGCTGAAAGAGTCGGGACAAGCACACCACCTGGACGGCTGCAAAGGGGAAACCAGCCGCGCATACCTTATAGACGCAATGATACCGCAGGTGTCAGGGGTCAGGGGTCAGGCTTCAGGGACCAGGGGCTAAGGGACCAGGGACGTAGGGACCTAGGGATTCGAGGTGGGCGGGATGGCGAAGGCGAGGGTCAGGCGGTTGCCGTGGGTCAGGTGCTGGTATTCGAGGCGGGTGGCGAATTTTTGCATGAGACGGATGCCCTGGCCACCGGGCTGGAGTTCCTGGATGGAGGTGGGAGCTGGAGGCGGCGCGGCAGCGAAGGGGTCAAAAGGCGGAGCGTGATCTTCAACGGTGAAGACGAGCTCGGCGACGCCGGAAGCCGCGCACTCGACGGTGATTGGGTAGGACGGCTGGGCGCCGTAGCCGTGGCGCACGATGTTGGAGAGCGCTTCTTCAAGGCAGAGCTGGATGGCGAACTGGGTATCCGCGGGAACGGAGTATTGGCGGCCGAGCGCCTCGACCCAGGGCCAGACCAGGGTCAGGTCCTCGAGCTGACTTTTAAGGGTCAGCCGCGGCTCGGGCGGGGATGGGTTGGGGCCTGTCATCCAATTCTCAGGCGTCGGCGCTGCAGCCAGCTTACCCGAGCACGGCAATGGCGGCATCCAGATCGTGGCGTACCGGGATCAGGGTATCGATACCGGCGGTCTTGAGAACCGATTCCACCATCTCGTTGGGCGCAAACAGGACAACCTTGCCGCCGCGGCTGTTGACCGCGCGCGCGGGAATGACGATGGAGCGCAAGCCCATCGACCCAAGGAAGTCGACCTTCGCGAGGTCGATGAGGAGTTTTTTGGCGCTGCCCGCGATGAGGTTCATCTTGAGGTCTACCACCGCGGCGCCCGCGATGTCCATGCGGCCATCGAGCGCGACGCGGGTGATGCCGCCGGCCATTTCTTCCGAGGAAATTTGCATTGCGTTCTTCCTTCGATGCGGGGAATCGTCAGTTTCGCTGCCGGGCGCTCGAGGTCGCACGTCCGGCGTGGGATAGAGCGATGCTACCCAAGGATTGTGAATTTCCGGTTACAAACCCAAGATCGAGGTGGGGAACGAGATGAAGATTTGCGCGCCGGGGCTGAGCGGAGCCGCGGCGCCGGGGGGCACAGTGCCCTGGCTGCGCAACTCGATTTTCAGGCTCTTCTTTTTCTTGGCCTTGAACTCGTTGGAGACGATGTTCGAGACGACCTGCTGGCTGCCGTTTTGGGCGATGACGTGGAACGTCTGAATACCGGGCGGGACGTAGAGATTGTTGAGATCGGTTTTGTCGCCGCTGATAAAGCGCAGATAGACCGTCTTATTCATCTCCACGGTCAAGGACACGCCGTTGGGGAATTTGCTCAACTCGATCTTGAATTTGCTGTTGGTGTTGGGATCGAGCTTGTGTGGATCGGAGGCTGCAGAGGCCGAGGTGGCCGCAGACGGCAGGGCGGTCTTGGCCGGCTTGGACGCGGGCGCTGGAGCGGGACCGGCAGCCGGGGCTGAGGTTGGAGCAGGTTTGGTTGCAGGCGGCGGGGTGGTTTTGGCGGCTACGGCCTGGGGCTTGGCGGGCGCCGGCTTGGCAGGCGCGGTCGGATTTTTAGACGGGGTTGTGGTATCCGGCGCGGCGGAAGCGGGGGGCAGATCGGGGGAACCGAACGACACTGCGGGTTGGGCGACGGGAGTGGTGACGGCCTGTTGTTCGGGAGGAGCGGACTGCCGGTGATGGACGAAGAAAAACCAGGCGCCTGCACCGGCTGCCGCAACCACAAGAAGACCCACGGCAAAGAAGGTTTCAATTTTTAGCGGCCTGGAGGGCTTCCTGGCCGGGACTGCGGGCTTTTGCGCGGTTGCGGCGGGCCCGAGGGCCGGCGGATGCGAGATGCTGCTGGGTGCGGCAGCGAGCGTGGCGTTGGGATCGACAGCGGCCGCGGTCGACATGGCGGTTCGCAGCACGGAGGCGTTGGGATTGACGCGCAAGGTGGCAAGATCCTGGGCGAGCTCTTCGCCGGTCTGATAACGGTCTGCGGGACTCTTGGCGAGGCATTTCAGAATCACGCACTCCAAGCCCGCGGGGATGGCGGGGTTGAGTTTCGAGGGCGGGATGGGATCCAAGTGAACGACTTTGTAAGAGACCGCGGTCATGGTTTCGCCGGGGAAGGGCTGCTCGCCGGAGGCCAGGGAATAGAGGATGACGCCCAGAGAGAAGAGGTCGGCGCGGCCGTCGATGGGCGCGCCGGTGAACTGCTCGGGGGGCATGAAGGCGGGCGTACCGAGCAACTGGCCGGTGGTTGTGATCTCACTGGCCGCGAGCTTGGCGATGCCGAAATCGGTGATGCGCGGCCGCTCGCTGCCGTAGACTTCGCGCGAGGTCATGAGGATGTTGGCGGGCTTGATGTCGCGATGGATCACACCCTGGCGGTGCGCGTAGCCGAGGGCGTCGGCGAGTTGCTGGCCGATATCGCAGACGCGGTCGAGGGTGAAGCGCGCGCCTTTTTTGATGGCACTGTCGAGGGTGCGGCCCTCAACAAACTCCATGACGAGAAAGGGCGCGCCTTCGTGCTCGCCCACGTCGAAGACGGGCACGATGCCGGGATGAGCCAGCACGCCGGAGGCGCGGGCCTCACGATAAAAACGCGCGCGGTATTCCTCGCTCTGCTCGCCGCTGAGGGCTGCGGAATGGATGGTCTTGAGAGCCACGGTGCGGCCGACCGCGGGGTCGGTCGCCTTGAAGACGCTGCCCATGGCGCCGCGTCCCAGTTCGGCGACGATTTCGTATCTTCCTATGAAGGTCTGGGCGGCCATGGTGTGGATTGTATCAATACAACAGGGACTAAGGGACCAGGGACTTAGGGACTAGACCGCAGAAAACTCGGCTCAGGCGGCTGGGCGGTAACGCACCACGAGCAGCGTGATGTCGTCAGACTGGCTGGCGCCGCGCGAGAAGTTGCGCACGGCCTCCAGAACCGATTGCTGCAGGGTTTCGACGGGAACGTCCTGCTTGCCGTCGAGGGCCTTGCTGAGACCTGAAACCTCAAAAAGGTCATGATTCGGGTTCTCGGCTTCGGTGACGCCGTCGCTGAACAGGACCAGCGTATCTTCGGGCTCGAGTTGCAGGCGGGCGGATTCGTAATCGGCTTCAGGGATGAGGCCGACGGGGAACGAGCCTTCGCTATAGAGCTCGGTGACCTGGCCCTTGCGCAGCAGGAGCGGGGAAGGATGGCCGGCCTTGATGTATTCGAGCATGCCGTCACGGCCCACGATGCCGATGAACATGGTGGCGTAGCGGCCGACTTCGTTGTGGCGGCAGAGAAACTTGTTGACGTGGTTGAAGACCTTGACGGGATCGGCGCCCATGGAGAGGCCCGACAAGGCGCCCTGCAGCATGGTGGTGAGCAGGGCCGCGCCCAGGCCCTTGCCGCTGACGTCGGCGATGAGAAAGGCGGTGCGGTCTTCGCTGACCGGAAGCACGTCGAAGTAATCGCCGCCAACTTCAGTGCAGGGATGATGCACGCCGGTGACGGCGAGATGGGGAAAGTCGTGCAGGCCGTGAGGAACCAGCGCCTGCTGAATGGTGCGCGCGATGGAGAGCTCCTGCTCGAGGCGCTGGCGCTCGCGCTCCTTCTCCACGAGTCGCGCATTGTCGAGAATGCTGGCGGCCTGGCCGCCCATGGCGTCGAGAATCTGGCGGTCGATGGCAGAGAAGGCGGCGATGCGGCGCGAATCGAGATAGATGACGCCGAGCAGCGGGCCCATCTTGAGGTCGCCGCCGGTATCGGCAACGGCGCGTGTGGATGCGTAGAGCGGGATGGCGACGACGGCGCGCAAGCCCTGCACCACCACGCTCTCGGCGGACTTTAAATCGAGGCCGGCAAGGTTGAGGTCTTCGGTGATGACGCTGGACTGCTTGCTGATGGCCTGATTGACATCGGTCTGGCTGGGATTGATGGCCGCGGGGGCGAGGTTGTCTCCCTTGTTGCTGCGGGCGAGATGAACGCGCATGACGCCGGAAGCGTCAGGCTCGATGAGCAGGCCGCGATCGGCGTGGGTGATGGAGATGGCGTGATCGAGCATGGAGCCGAGCACGGATTCGAGCGGGAGCTGGGAGTGCAGCAGGGAAGAGGCTTCGAGAAGCAAATTGAGCTTGCTCAATCCGCCGGAGGTTCCGGAGCTGGCCAGATCGGAAAGCGTGCCGATGCGAGTGAGCAGGTTGGCGACTTCAGGCTGCGCGGGCACATCGGGAGCAGAGCCTACGTGAAAGACGATGTGGTAGCTGTCATCGATGCCGAAACCGATCATGTCGCCGTCGCGGAGGGGCTGCTGCTGCACCTTGGCGCCATTCACAAACACGCCGTAGCGATTGCCGATGTCGTCAAGATGATAGCCCGAGTCGTCCATGACAATGGCGGCGCAGTGGCGTGAGATACGGCCGTCGGCGAGCGCGACACTGTTGTCGGTTTCGCCGCGCCCGATGAGAAACGGGGAATGCGTGACGGTGATGGTCTGACGAGACTGGTCAGGAGCGATCACTTCAACGAACGTATGGGCTAGAGAGGAAGGTTCCGTCATGGCGTACGATGTGGGCAAATTGTACCACGTGAAGAAGTGAAAAGAAGAGGCGAAAAATTGAAGGAGTGAGCGAGTGAAGAGGGTGGCGGGCGAAGACGCCCGCGCTACAGATGGCCTTCTACCAGGGATTGGGAGCCAGCGGCTGGTAGTGAACCCAGTCGAAATCGACGACGCCGGGATCGGAGTTGAGCGTGGTCCAGGCAAAGAGAGCGGGCCGCGAGCCTTTCCACCAACTGAAGCGGATGGGCGTGGGCGCGCCGAGCGGATGAAAGGTCTTGCCGTCGTCGAGCGAATAGAAATAGAGGGCCTGATCGCCATGAACGCGCACGCGAAGCTGGATCAATGATTGAGTAAGCGCGGGGCCAGCGACGTGCTCCGTCAGATGGAAGAAACTGAGCCGCCGCACACTGCCCGACTGCACGATCTCAAGGCCGCTGGCGGATTGCTCAAACATGGCGAGGCCGGCGTGCACGCCAGGTTTCATCCCGCTCAAATCCACGCGGACGGTGAACTCGAAGGAGTTGTCCTGCATGGACTGGGTGAGGGTGTCGCGCGCAGAGAGCAGGCCCTCCGCGGGCATGGGGATCAGGCGCAAATAGCCGGGGCGCGCGCCGAGAGACCAGTGGGCGTCGTCGGGGTTATGGTTCCACTCCCACTGCGGGCCGAGCGCAGACTCATTGAAATCGTCGGAGGTTTGGGGACGCTGTAGCGAGGACGCGGCGGGATGGTCGGGGATGGGTCCGGAGGGAATGGGCTGTCCGGTCGGGGTTCCGTCGGGATCGGCGCCGATGATGGGCCAGTCGTCGTGCCAGCGCACCGGCTCGAGATGCACGATGCGGCCGTGGGCTCCGTCGGACTGGAAGTGCACGAACCAGCCTTCGCCATCGGGAGTTTCGACATAACCGCCCTGGTGGGGACCGTTGATGCTGGTGGAACCCTGCGCGAGCACGACGCGGTAATCGTAGGGGCCGTAGATCTGGCGCGAGCGCAACACCACCTGCGCTCCCACGCCAACGCCGCCGAAGGGGGCAAAGATGTAGTAATAGCCGTTGCGCTTATAGAGCTTGGGGCCTTCGAGGACCGGCAGATGCGCGGGGTCCTGCACGATGATTTTTCCTTGGTCGAGCACATGCTTGCCGTCAGGCGACATGCGGTGCAGGATGAGCGGGCCGGCGCCGGTGACAGAGTGGATGAGGTAGGCTTTGCCATCGTCGTCCCAGAAGGGGCATGGATCCTCCAGGTCGGGTTTGGCGATGACGACGGCGGGATCGCTCCACGGACCGGTGATCTGGGTTGCGGTGCTGACGAAGATGCCTTCATTGGGCGTGGGGAAATAGACGTAATAGAGGCCGTCGTGCTTCCGGATGGAGGGCGCCCACACGCCTTTGCCGTAGCGATTGCCGCCCACCATGCTGTAGCGCGGATCCATGGTGAGGCGATCGACCACGTGGCCGACGATGGTCCAATGGACCAGATCAGTGGATTGCAGGATGGGAATTCCGGGAACGAAATGGAAGGTGGACGCGACGAGATAGTAGTTGACGCCGTCGCGGATGACGTCGGGATCGGAGTAATCGGCGAAGAGGATGGGGTTGTGGTAGACGCCTTCGGCGGCAGGCCGGGATGCCTGCGCCAGCGCAGAGATGGTGAACGCCGAGAGGCAGATCGCCAGCAGCTTTCCCGGTAACCGGTGGTGTGATTCCCGTCCTGCTGTCGCAATCATCGAGTGGCCTTTACGTTCTGCCCAGGTTGCATTTGGAGATAAAAACGGCCTCTCGCGACCGCTCAAATTCGGCACTCGACCCGTGACAAAATGCTGCAATGAGCGAAAGGTATACCGAGGTCAGAGCATGCAATGTGTTGGGGAGTGCGGCTGAGCGCCGCACTCCCCGGTGAAGCTTAGAATTCCAACTTCAGTGACAACTGGGCGATGCGCGGATCGTTCTGCGGAGCCCCTGAAGTCCAGTTCTGCGGACTGGTGCTTGTGATCTTGCCCAGCGAACTGCCAACGGTGGTGCCTGGATCGCCCAAGTTGAGGTGGTTAAACAGGTTGAAATACTCGGCGCGGAACTCCAAAGAGGACCGTTCGGTGATCGTGAACTTGCGTGCCAGGCTGGCATCCCAATCCACGTAGTGCGGACCCACAAACGAGCCCTTTGCGACATTTCCGAAACCGCCCGGAGCAGGGTTCGAGAAGGCGGTCTGGCTCAACCACGACACACAATTCGCAGCGCCGACGGCACAGGTGTTGCTGCTGTAAGCGCCGCTGCCGCTGTATACCGCGCGATCGCGACTCTGAGCCGAGCCGTCGAGGTTGTTGCTACTCGAAAAGATGGTCAGTGGATCGCCGCTTCGGAACTGGATCAGGCCGGTTGTCGACCAGCCGTTGACGATATAGCTGGCAGCGATGGGGGCACCGGCCAGAACCTTCGGAAGCGTGTAGACGTACGACGCGGCCATGACCTGACGATGATCGAAGTCTGCCGGTCCATAGTCCAGAGCCTTGAAGTTTGGCATCGTGATCGGATAAACGAAGGAGTTGTTATTGCCGATTGACGTAGCCGCCTGGTTCCAGGGCAGGTTGTTGAGGGCCTTGGACCATGTGTAGTTGAACAACAACTCCAGGCCGTAGCGGACGCGTTGCTCGGCGGAAATCTGCAGGGAGTTGAAGTTGGTGTTGCCGCCGGTATTGGCCGCGGTGATGGTACCGGGGTAGCAACTGTTCGTCGCTGTGCAGCCCGGCGTCTGATTGTAGATGCGCGTTCCACCTGCTCCATTCACAGCGCCAACGACGGGGTTCAACTCCATGTCGGTCCACTCGTGGCTGCTGTGCTCGGCCACATAGGCCGCGTGCAGGGAGAGACTGCTGGATATCTGCTGCTCGACGGCCAGATTCCAGTCGTAGGTCAGAGGATCGTGGAAGCCCTTGAAGGGATCGTAAGTGAGCCAGCTCTGGGAGGCAGAGATCGGAGTGGTTGAGGTTACCTGAGGCGGCGTCGGGCTGCCGATGGTGAAGGGATCGGTAACCCCGGAGGTGCCGTATGGATCGGCGAAGCTCATGGCGTAGGTGGATGCGCTGGATTGTAGAGCCACGGAAGTAATGAACGGCGCCAGGTTTGAGTAGATGTTGAACAAGGTGCTGTTGATGCGGCTGTCAAAGAACAATCCTGCGCCGCCGCGAATGCTGGTCTTGCCATTGCCGAAGACATCGTAGGCGAAGCCAAGCCTGGGCATGAAGTGGTTGTAGGCCGAGGCGACTCCATTGGAATTGAATCCCGGATCACCCGCAAACTGCATTCCGGCAGGCGCAAGGGGATACTTGCTGGAGTGCGTGTTCGATGCCCACAAGGCTGGGAAGAAGCTGCCCATGCGCCCTTGCAGTTCGTGCCACGGCTTGAACGGCTCATAGCGGATGCCGTAGTCCAGCGTCAGGCGGGGACTCGCCTTCCAACTATCCTGAACGTACGCTCCGATGAACTTGCCGCGCGGATTGAAGAACTGTCCCGTAGCCTGGTTGAACTGATAGAGATACCCGAACAGGAAGCTGGCCATCGGGTCGCCGGAGACGTTGCCGTTGAAGTTGAATTGCCCCGGCTGCTCGTAGAGATTGTTGATGTCGATCTTCGACACCTCGCCGTGAAAACCGGCGTCGATATTGTGTTTTCCCATGAGGAAGTGGATATCGTCGGTGAGAGTGTAGTTGCCACGGCGGAAGAATGCCTGGGGATTGTCGCCAATGTCGAAGTAGTTGCCGGTCGGCTGCACCTCAATCTGGTTGATCTGCCCGAACGTCGGCTGCCAGATGTTGACGCCGAGGTTGGCCGCATCGACGCTGTTGGCGATCGGCCCACGGGAATCGTTGTCGACCTGATCGCTAAGGATGAGGTTGTTGACGATGTGATCGTTGAAGGTGCGCGTCCAGGCAAACAGCCCGTTGTAATAGTGGTTGGCGGCTCCGTCCTGATAGGTGAGCAGGTCCGCCTGGTTGAGTACGCCGGTGAGGATATACGCATCGGAGAAATAACGGAACGTCAGCTTGTCCTTAGGCGTTAACTCTGTGTCGACACGGGCCGTAATTTCGGCTTCGCTGAAGATGTTCGGCTTGAGGAAGACCTGCGAACCGCTCGTGGTTAGGGCAGGCAGATGTCCCAGCAGGTTCTTGGTGACTGAGCTGAGGGCGGTAGGGCTGGCCGTGGTCACGGATGTGTTTCCCGTCGTCACGCACGAAATGATCGCGGAGGGCATGAGTGGGTCGGTGACGCAAGCACTTGTAGCCGGGGCGCTGAAGGTGTCCGTAAACACAAGGTTGTTCGTCCCCGGCGACTGGCCAGTCAACGGGTTCGCGCCCGCCTGGACAATGGTGGGTAGAGTGGTGTTGGCGGATGCCGAAGCGCCATGATTGATGTTCCGTTGATATCCGAAGAACCCGAATGTCTTGTTGCTCTTGAAGAGGTGCGGAATCTCGAGCGGCCCGCCGACCGTGCCTCCAAATATGTTGCGCTTGAGTGGGTTGATTGTATTACTCTTCCCGTTCCAGGTCAGCGGCTGCGCGGCGTTTAAATCTGCATTACGAACATATTCGAACAGATCGCCATGCCACCGGTTGGTGCCGCTCTTGGTGATGATGTTGACTACGCCGCCCGCGTTCTGGCCGTATTGGGCGCTGTAGTTGTTGGTCTCGATGCTGAATTCCTGCAACGAATCGGGCATCGGGAAGGGCATGTTGACGTTGGTGTACTCGTCTACGTTGTTGCCGCCGTCGAGCATGTAGTTGGTCTGCCCCACAAATGTGCCGTTGGCCGCGATGGTAATGACCGTGGGGAAAGTCTTGGTATTCCCCTGGTCGGCCTGCGCGTAAGGAGCGAGCGTGACGCCGGCGACTTCTTCGGTGAGTTGGGCCGCGTTGCGGCCGTTCAGCGGAAGTTGATTCACCTGCGATTGCCCGATGACCTGGGACAGGGTGCCGGTCGTCACGTCGATCTGAGCGCTGTCGGCGTTCACTGTGACCGTCTCGGTGGCTTTGCCGGGCTTGAGTGTGATGTTGACCGTAACCGCGGCGTCGGCGCGGAGTTCCACGCCGTTCTGCGTGTACACTTCAAATCCCGAACCCGTGGCGCTGATGTTGTAGACCGAAGGCGACAGAATGGGAAAAACGAATGTGCCTTCGCGGCCCGTGGTGGTTTTGGTCGAGATTCCTGTGGCAGCCTGGGTAGCCGTTACCTCAGCTCCGGCGACTACCGCGCCGCTCGAATCAGTCACAGTGCCATTGATGCTTCCTAATCCTTGCGCGCGCAGCCCGCCCGGCGCACAGATGCACACCGCGCATAGAACTGCAAAACCGCCCAACAGTTTGACAAGAGTTCTCATGTCAGCCTCCTGAATCTTTTCAATGCTCAGTTCGGCCGAAACGGAGTTGCCGCGCCGTAAACAGACGCGTACGGACGAACTGATATGTGAACCCCGGCGTTTTTAGTAAATCGAATTAACTCTTGCATAGACAGATACCGTCCCTGACCGCCAGGAGTCGCTGTATCTTACTCATTTAATGATTATTATGAAGGGAGATCGGGGAGCGGCAGGCACCCGGCGAGAACTATTCCGCAGAGACGACAAGCACCCTGGGCGGTCCGGGAGTGCCGTCGGTCACAGTGGTTCCCAAAATAATCTGCAAGTTTTGACTGGCGGCGCCGGGCCGCGCCTGGGCGGAGATGGCCTGCATGAGATCGGGGTTGGTGAGCAACTCCCCGGCAGCTTCAGTGCCGTAGGTATAGAGTCCGCCGACGACCACGACGACATGGCCGGTTTCCGAATCGCGGATGCGAGAGATCAGGGCGAAGTCCTGCAACTTGGGGCTGTTGGCGCCGGTGACCGGCTCGCGCGGCTGATTGGTGGCCCAGCTCCAGGTGCGCGATGCGGGGTTTTTTGCGTCCCGAATATAGATAAGGTGCTTGTCCGGGTCCATGGCTAGGCTGTAACGGAGTTGGCGGGTGAGGCGGAGACTCCATTCATTATTGAAGGCGCCAATGAGCACCACAGCGCCCTCGCGGAGATCGGAGAAGGAACTGGCACTGCCCCTGCGGATGAGGACCTGCTTGTTGCGGGCCTCGAGCGCGCCAACTACGCGCGCGATCGTGACCGTGTCAGCAAAAGGCACAGTCTGCGACGAATCCGAACTGGGAACCGGGGTGACCGTGCTGCTGGTTTCATCGGCGGCGGGCAGAGTGGGAGGACCGTTGGGGTGATCTCCCACAGCCACGAGGACGGGGCCCGGCGTATCGAGTACCGGCTTCCAGAAGAGATCCTCGGGGTTGGATCGATGGAACCAGACATAGCCCAAAGCCACAGCGAGGGCGACGCCGGCAAAGAGCACGAATCCCCCGAAGCGGCGCTTCGTAGCACTTGCAGCGGTCGTGCTTGGAGCCAAGGGGACGGGCCCGAACTGGATGTGGGCGCTATGGGTTTCAAGTCCTCCATCGGCCGCCTCGGCTTCCGCTTCAGGATCGATGAGGGTGTGCCGGCCCTGGCCGGGAAGCGCGAATCGCGGGACGTAGGAGCCCGGGACCAGGCCCATGCGCAGCTCGGTGCGGTGTTTCTCGTCCACGTAATAGGTGGCGAGGCGCTTGCGCAGTTCCGTGGCCGCGGTGCGCACGATGTGATCGACGTTGGTGTCGTAGGAGGGGTCCCTGCCGAAGACCTCGACCCCGATGGTGCGTTCCTTGATTAGGTCGGCCGATCCGTTGAGCGTTTGCTCCACCACATATTTGAGAAAAGCCACGGAGCGTTTGCTGGTACGAAAGACTTCGTCGCGTACAAGCAGGTCGAGCTGCGCACGAATCATGTCCGCGGTCAGGTCGGGCGTTGTTCCGTACTCGACTTCAGCATCGATCATGGTCTTACCCGTGACAGCGTTCGCCAGTGACAGCGATTTTAGCACGCGTGCAGTGCGGTTCGGCGGTTCTGTTCGCGGGCTGCCGCGGGATGGGGGGCGGGCGCAGATTTTCCGGACAAATGACAGCGTTTTCATGGAGTTGCGCAATAGATCGCGAGAGTTTGCGCCTTTATAAATGGATGAGGCCGCGCTGCAGGGCGGTGACGACCGCCTGGGTGCGATCATCCACGTTCAGGCGCATCAGGATCACGCTGACGTGGCACTTTACGGTGGACTCGGTGATGCCGAGATCGGAGGCGATCTCCTTGTTGCTCTTGCCGCGCACAATGAGATCGAGCACCTCGCGCTCACGGGCGCTGAGGTCGGAGTTGGGAATGCGCGCGTTGAGGGCGCGCGAGACGGGCTGGGGCAGAAAACGGCCGCCGGAATGGACGCGCCGCAGGGCGCTGATCAGAGCTTCGTGCGGCATGCCCTTGATGATGTAACTGCGCGCGCCGGCCTCGAGTGCCTGATGAATGTCCTCATCGCCCTCGTAGGTGGTGAGGACGACAAATTTGGCGTTGCGATGGCGCGAGATCAAAACGCGGATGGCCTCGACGCCGCTGATTCCGGGCAGACGCAGATCCATGAGGGTAATGTCGGGCAGATGCTTTTCGAATAGCTCGACGGCCTCTTCGCCACTGCCGGCCTGGGCGACTACGGTCATATCTGGCGTGGCGTCGATGATGGCCGAGATGCCGACACGCATGATGGGGTGATCGTCGACAATCAGGACTTTGATCTTAGCGGCTTCCTTCATCCCTGCCTGTTCTTCCCCTCGATGTTCATCTACGCGCTGTTCGTTCATTGCGTGCCTCCAGATTGCTCCTCGTTCGCCACTGCTGTAAAGGCTCGGCGCGGGCCAGGCGGGTGTGCCGCGAGTCCTGCTCACAGGAGTTGCGAAAGACCGATATAGGCCTGATCGCTGCATCAAGGGTCACTGGCCGGCGGCGACAATCACAAGCTGATACTCGGGAACCAGGCGGATGCTGTCGAGCTTGTCGATCTGGCCGTTCTGCCCAAACTGCTGAGGCTCGGGAAGCTCGAAGTAGACTGGCGCGTCCTTGCGCAAGGGAAGGATGCTCAGGTTGAAGTTGCCGGAGCCGTTGGGCGCGAGGAAGCGCTCGAGGCCGACCATCCACGGCTTGCCGTTGTAGAAATCGTCGTCAAGGAGATGGTGATTGGCCGAGAGGCGGGCTACGTCGCCTTCGTACTTCACTTCAAGGAAAAGCTCGCTCAGGCCGTCGAGAGCGCTGGCGGGAACCGCGATCGACCATTGGGCAGCTTGCGGAAGTTCGCCGGCGGCGGGCGCCTGTGCCACGCCACGCGGACGCCAGTTCTGCGCCGGGCCGGTTTTGACGGGAGGCGCTTCGCCGGGCGCCTGGATCTGGTTAAATTCGAGTGCGGCGTTCCACTGCGGGACCTGGGCGGTGAAGCCGGCCGGGTGGTCGTTTATGTTGAACGCGACGAGCGGCACATTGGCTTTGAGGGGCGCTGATGTGGGCGGCGTGATGGTGAATTGGAAGAGCGGACGGGCGAGAGAACGCAGCCAGATACGCGCCGGCTGCGCATCCGGATCGGCCAGAAAATCCTGCTGGGTGATGAGCAGGCGATCGCTGCCGTCGATGGGCACTTTCCAGGCGTCTTCCGCTTCGCTGGCCGTGAGCACGACGAGCCGCAGCGCGTTGCCCACGGAGGAAACCACGTCGATGGAAGAGTCGACGCCGGGTTGGATGCCGGTGATGTAGAGGACACCGGCATCGGTGACGGTTTCTCCACTGGAAGGCTTTACGGTGCGGACGGTGGCCGCGTCGAAGGCGAATTCCGGCGCGATGCCGGGCAGAGCTTCAAAGTAGACGGTCGGAACGCCGGAGTTTTCGAGGCGCGTGAAGAGTTGCGCCGTGCTGTAGCGCAGCGTGACGCCGCTGAGCCGCAGGTTGAACGGCCAGATGAAGTATGCGCCCGAGGGCAGATCGATGGGATGGCGCGGGATCGCGAGTGTCGGGCCGGGCTTGCCTTCGGGGCCGGGCAGGCGAATTTGAAATTGTGCGGCGCGGTGCACGGGCATTTGGGTTCCGCGCACGTAGTTATTGAAGAAGATGAATCCGGCGTCGCCGCGTGAGCGCACGGCAACGCGAGGAACCGAGAGATCGGCGGAGTTGCGCGGCTCAACCGCAGGAGCGTGGACGGTCATGGGCGCGAGATCGGCGCCGAAGTCGTTGAGGAAGTAGTCGAAGACCTTCAGTTTGCGAAACGATGCACGCTCCTGGCCGAACTCGCCCAACGGCGCCTGAAAGTCATAGGCCTTGATGGGCAGATCGTTGGGATAGCCGGTGGCCTGCGATTCCTGGAGCGTGGTGAGCTGGCCGTCGGGATTTTCTCCGCCCTGGAACATATAGGTGCCGTAGAGATTGACGCCGGAGCCGAGCATGACGGGAACGACGGCGGCGATGTCATCGGGCGCGATCACAGGGCGGCGGTGGTAGGTGTCCTCGATGCCGCCGCCGATTTCCGCGGTGAGGTAGGGCAGGGAATCGGAGGCAGGGGACAAGGCGCCGGGCTCGCCGCGACCGCGATCGGCATTGACGTTGGCGGCCACGCGGCTTTGAAAGCGAAAGGCATAGACCTCGGCGGGCGGAAGCTTGGCGATGGAACTGTCCCAGGGCGCGTCAGGATAGCCGCCGTAGACGGGAATGACGGCGCGAGGAGGCACTACGGCGTCGTCCCAGCCGGTAACGAGATAGAGCGGTACATCGAGGCCGCTTGAGAGGGCGAGCTTTTTGAGTTCGAGGATGTGCGCTTCACCGGCACGCGGGCCGCGCTTCGAGTACTCGTTCTCGAGCTGGATGGCGATGACGGGACCGCCGTCCTTCCAGAGCAGGCCTTTCAGTTGATCGCCGATCTGGCCGTACCAGGTGCGAACCGAGGCGAGATACGCGGGATCATTTTCGCGGGTTGGGCCCTGCTGGAGCACCCAATCGGGCAAGCCGCCGTTGCGCACCTCGGCGTGGTCCCAGGGGCCGATGCGCGCGATCACAACCATGCCATGCTTGGCGCAAAGCTGGGCGAAGGCGCGCAGGTCGCGCTGGCCCGTCCAGTCGAATTGACCCCGAATCTCTTCGTGGTGGATCCAGATCACGTAGGTGGAGACGACATTGACGCCAGCGGCTTTCATCTTGAGGATTTCGTCTTCCCACCGAGCGCGCGGGTAGCGCGAAAAGTGAAATTCTCCGGCAACGGGAAGCCAGGGTTTTCCGTCAAGGGTGAGGAAACGGTTGTTCAGGCTGAGGGTGAGCCCCGCGGGAGTGGTAGCCGAGCCTTCGTCATAGCGCGCAGGTCCGGGTTCGCGCCAGGGCTGGCTGGCATCGATGCGAATTGGCGTGGCAGCAGCTTGCGGGTGTGCAGAGACGGGCGCGACGAGCAAAAGCGCGGTCGCTATTAGTAGCTTTTGAACCCCGCAGATACGGGAGCCCTTCGGGATAAATCGTATATAGGAAGACATTGCGATAGGCTCCGTGCCAGTGCCTTCTCGAGGGTGGGTTCGAGCATGGCCATCGAGAAAGACCACTGTATTCCCCTGTGGCGTTCTTTTGATCCGCCGAAAGTCGGATCAGGGGGCGATTTCTGGCGGTTCGGGGGAAAGCCGCCGAGGCTTCGTTGGTTTCCCACCCTTTCGCATAAGGCGCGAAAGGATGGGGCACGGCTGATTTCTGTTGGGCCCGGGGTATTTGCTTCGCGGTATACTGAGCGCCGCCATGCATAAAGCACGAACGATTGCCGTCTGGATTGCGGCAGTGATCTGGATGATGACGGTTTCGGGCGCCTGCGCGGTGGCGCAGAGCGACGCTTTTGCGGGATACACACGGCATATCTGGCAGGCTTCCGATGGGCTGCCGGAGCAGACGGTGCAGGCCTTCGCGCAGACGCGGGATGGATACCTGTGGATCGGGACCAGCGGCGGACTGGTGCGCTTCGATGGTGTGCACTTCACGGTCTTCGACCGGCAAAACACGCCTGCGCTGCATGAGAACAGCATCTTTTGCCTGATGGTGTCGCGCGACGGAGCGCTTTGGATCGGGACCGAAGGCGGAGGGTTGGCGCGCTACGCGCAAGGCGAGTTTCGCTCATGGACCACGCGCGAAGGTCTGAGCAACGACTTTGTGCGGACGTTGGCCGAGGACGCCGAAGGCAACATCTGGGCCGGGACGGATAACGGTCTGCTGCGGCTCGATGACGGAAAATTCGGCGGCGGCCGGTTTGTGCGCGTGGACGGGACAGGCGACGTGCCGTCGCTGGCGGTGCACAAGATTTACCTGGATCGCGACGGCGGGGTGTGGGTGGGCGGATCGAAGCTGCTGCGCATGAGCGGCGGGGCCGTGACCGAATACACGATGCGCGGAGAGAGCAGCCAGAACCGCGTGAAGTCGATCGTGCAGACCCAGGATGGAACCATATGGGTGGGCACGGTGTCGGGACTGAATCGCATGGCCGCGGGCGAGAAGAGCTTTGAGCGCGTGGGTGGAATTACCGGGACGGTGCGGGTGCTGCGCCAGACGGCGGATGGCGTTTTGTGGATTGGCACCATCGGGCAGGGCCTGTATGAATTTCGCGGCGGCCGCCTGACCCAGATCACAGCGCCGCTGTCGCTGCCGAGCAACACGGTGTTGAACTTTTTTGAAGACGATGAGCGGAATTTCTGGATCGGGACGCAGTCGGGGATGCTGCGGCTGACCACGGCGGAGGTGAGCATTATTCCTCTGCCCAAGGCCAACGACTCCGACTTCGGGACGGTCTACCTGGATCGCGACGGCAGCTTATGGATTGGCTCGACACTGCTGTTCCGGATGAAAGACGGCGCGGTGACGCCGATGCATTTGCCGGGGACGGGCGGCGATCATGTGCGCAACGTCGACCGCGACCGGAGCGGAGCTCTGTGGGTGGGAACCGATGGCGACGGGGTATACCGGATCGCGGAGGGCGGGACCACGCACCTGACGACGCGCGAGGGCATGTCGAACAACTTTGTGCGCGCCATGACGCAGGACCGCGACGGCAGCATGTGGGTGGCGGCCGACGAGGGGCTGAATCACATTCTCTGGGAGAACGGACGGCCGCGCATCGTCAGCTACCAGATGCGGGACGGGCTGGCGTACTTCAGCACGCGTGCGCTGCTCGAGGACCGGAACGGCGATTTGTGGATTGGCACCGATCGCGGCGTGAGCCACTTGCGCAACGGCGTATTCGTGGGCGATGCCGTGACCACGGCGCTGGCGCAGACGAAGGTGTGGGCCATTCACGAAGACGTTGACGGAGGCTTGTGGTTCGGCACGCGGAACAACGGACTGTTCCGGTACCGCGGGGGAAAGTTGGCGCAGTTTACCGCCGCAGACGGGCTGCCGGGCAATGCGATCTACCAGATCTTGGAGGATACGGCGGGGCGCCTGTGGATGAGCGGCCCCAACGGCGTGGGGTTCGTGAACCGCCGTGAGCTGGATGCGCAGGCCGAATCGTTCCCGCGTCATTTCGCGCTTACGTTTTACTCGACCGCCGACATGGCGGCTAACACCGAGATTTACGGAGGCACGCAATCCTCAGGCTGCATCACGCCGCAGGGAGACGTGTGGTTTCCGAGCAATCTGGGACCGCTGCATCTTCCTCCCCTGAGGCGGGCGGCGTTGACGCCGCCGCCATTGCTGATCCAGGGCGTGTTGGCGGACGGGCGGCCGGCGGCTGCGAATGACGAGGTGGTGCTGCGGCCGGGCAACGGACGACTGGAGTTCGATTTCACGCCCATCGAGCTGCGAACGCAGGATGGGTTGCGCTTCCGATACAGGCTGGAAGGCTTTGAAAAGACATGGAGCGCGCCCACCGCGGCGCGCACGGCCGACTACACCAATCTGCCGGCGGGGCGCTATCGCTTTCGCGTGGAGACCTTCGACGTGAGCAACCCGGATGCGGTGAGCGAGGCATCGATCGCGATCGTGCAACGGCCGTTCTTTTATCGCACGTGGTGGTTTATGACGGGCTGCGCGGGGCTCGTCGCGCTGCTGGTCTTTGGCCTGTACCAATACCGGGTGCGGCAGGTGCGGGCGCGGTTTGAAGCGGTTCTGGAGGAGCGCAGCCGCCTGGCGAGGGAGATGCACGATACGGTGATCCAGGGATGCACGGGAGTCTCCGCGCTGCTCGAGGCGTTGGCGATGGAAGGTGAGAAGGAAAGCCGCGGCGCGGGGCTGATGGAGTTTGCGCGGCTGCAGTTGCGGGGCACGATCAATGAGGCCCGCGAGGCGATTTGGAACCTGCGCAAACCGGACGACGCCGGTAGTCTGGGCGAAAAGCTGGAAAGCATGACGCGCCAGGTGAGCAGCGAGTTCCAGGTGCCGGTGGCGTGGTCGATGAGCGGAACGCCCTTCACGGTGAACGAGCCGGTGGCCCACGATTTGCGGATGGTGGCGCGCGAGGCCGTGTATAACGCCATGCTGCACGGGCATCCGGCGCGAGTAGGCGTGGCGCTCAGGTACAAGAGCAGCGAATTGGTTTTGGATCTGGACGACGATGGTTGCGGATTCGATCCGCAACAGTCGGACAGCGAGAATGGCCACCACTTCGGACTGAAGGGCATGAAAGAGCGGGTGGAACGGTCGGGCGGGAAGTTCCAACTGGCGAGCGCGCCGGGCAAAGGGGTGCGCATCGAAGTGCGCGTGCCGCGGAAGTGACAATACTCCTCAGTTCCCATCCGTGCGGGGCGGCTGTGCTTCAATTCAGAACGCATTGATCGCGGTCGTAAATTGCAGCACACTTCCTGAACCCGCATTCACAGCGCCCATCGTGTAATCACTTGTTGCGGCGTTGTCAGGAGCTTCCGGCTCCCAGTAGATCGCTCCCAGCCCCATATTATTGGGCACGGCATTCATCGCCTGGATCGCACCCTGGATATCGGTGTAGGCATCGGTGGGATCGCTATACAAGTAGCCGATCTCGCAGATCAACACTGGCTTGTTATAGCGGGCGGCCAGCGTATTCAGATTGGCGGCAACCGTGGTGATGTTGGATGGGCCGTCGTAATAGGAGCCACCAATGATGTCGAAATTTCCGCCGGCGGCCTTCAGCCCGTCAAAGAACCACTCAAAGTCGCTTAGATTGCTGATGGTCGACAGATGAATGACGACCTGCGTGGAACTGCTGACCGCCTTCACGGCGCGATAGCCGCTGTTGATCAGGCCGGCGATTTGGGTGAAGTCGTTGCCGTTTGCGGTTGTGGCGCCCACCGAGCCAATCGGCCAGAGCATTCCGGAGTCGATTTCATTGCCGACCTGCACATATTGCGGAAAGATTCCATCGGCCGCCAGCGCCGTCATGAAAGCAAACGTGTAGTTATAGACGTCAGTTTGCAACTGGGCATAGCTATCATTTGTCCACGCAGCCGGAGTGGTTTGATGCCCAGGGTCTGCCCAGGTATCGCTCAAATGGAAGTCAATCTCGATCTTGAAGCCCATCGAATTGGCGAGCACGGCCAGGGCGATGCTGCCTGCCTGATTGTCATTGCCCACACCCAGAACGCCGGAGGTGATGGTGGGATTCACAAAAGTCCGGATGCGGATGGTGTTCACGCCATGATTCTTGAGAATCTGCAGCGCGTTTCCCGCTGCGCCGCTGGTATCGGTCCAGGTATACCCCATGCTCTCAAGTTGGGTCAGCCATCCGACATCGGCTCCGACGACAGTGGCCGTGGCCGGGGGCGAGGTCATCGTATAGACGGCGGATGCGACCGGGGAATTTGCGTAGCCCGAGGCCACGGCGATGGCCTGGATGGTTTCCGTAGCCGGAGTCGCCGGGATGGTGATGGCGCTGGAGTAGACACTTGAGGCGGTGGTGGGCGTCGTTCCGTTGGTGGTGTAGTAGATGGTGGCACCGGCGATGGCGTCGGAGATGGTGACGGTTTGCGCCGTCGCGTAGATTCCGACTTCAAGCGAGAAGGTGGGTGCGGGCGCCGTTGACGGGGGCGTGGTTGTGGATGTTCCCCCTCCCCCGCCCCCTCCCCCGCAACCCATGAGGACGACCGCCCCGACTGCCAGGACGAAACCAAGGACGGTGTAGAGTATTTTGTGCTTCATCGCTATGTCGATCCCTCCAGCTTGCGCTCCCATCATAGGCACGCCGATCATGTGCTGCCATCAGACGAAAGTAGGGTCGCAATCACTTGCCGCAGAAAGAGGAGAGAAGGACTCTGTTGCTGAACCTCTGCGGTCGATTGCGCCTCAAGGTGAACGGAGCCGAGAGCGACGTGGCCAGTGTCTTCCAGCGCAAGTTCCTGGGGCACAGGTTCCGGGCGCCGCGGGAGTGAGGGAGCGGGGAACAGCCTCTACGATCGAAACCTGCGCGCAACAGCGCACGAAAAAGCAGTCCGGATCGTGGGATCCGGACTGCCATAGTGAAAGCGCGAAATCAGAAGGTCAAGCGGAGTGCGCCCTGGAAGACACGAGGCGCGTTCACTCCGGTAATTATTCCAAAAGTTCCAGCACCCTGATTGACGGTGGACGCCGGACCGGAGAAGTTCGGATGGTTGGTGGCGTTGAAGGCGTCCCAGCGGAACTGTAAGACCTTTCCTTCCAGCAGAGTCCAGTTTTTCATGATCGATGAATTGATGCCAAAGACGCCGGGTCCAAAATAGGCATTCTTGCTGGTATCGCCGAATCCGCACCATCCGGGCGTTTTGTCGGCGCAGGAGGTGGGAAGGGTGAAGGCTGCCTCGTTGAAGTAGCCCTTGGCTGGGTTAACCCAGTCCCAGTGGCTGCCCTTGCCCATGTTGGCGGGTACACCCGGAACGAAATCGGCACGGTTATTCCACATACCGACTCCGGGGTCCGTGCCCCACTGGCCAATGGAGAACGGGCTGCCCTTCTGCCAGGTGATGATGCTGCTCAACTGCCAGCCGCCGACCGTCTCCGCCATCAGCCAGCCCTTTTCTCTAAACGAGGGCGCCTGGTAGATAAAGTTGCTGATCCAGGCCCACGGCACGTCCGCACCGGAATTGCCGCGGTTCCACGCGGCGCTGATCGGGTTGCCCAGCGCCGGATTGCCGTAGGAGACGTTGCTGGTGCCGGTGATGTCGAGGGTGTGCGACCAGGCGAAGCTGGACTGCACCTGGAGGCCGTGCCACACACGCTGGTCCAAGCTGATTTGCAGCGAATTGTAGCTCGCCGTCGCCCAGCTCTGGTCATCGTAGATGTCCCCGAGCGCCGCATTCACGGGTATCTTTGTAGCGTACGGCGGGTTCATGTCGACGAGTACCGACAGGTGATCGGTTTCGCTGGCGACATATGCTCCGCGGAGGACCGTTGTCGGGGTGAGCTGATGCTCGACCGAAATGTTCCAGGCATACACCGTGGGCAGCTTGAAGTTGCGCGAGAAGGTCTGGCCGATTTGCTGTCCATTGGGAATGGTTGTGTTTGTCGCGGGCTTGGTCTTGTAGGTCGTCGATGCCCAGGGAAACGTTCCAGGGAACGGACTGCTGGTGTAACCATTGGGAATGACCCCGGAATAGGAATCCTGGAAAGCCGCAGTACTGCCCCAAGGATTATCAAACGCAATGATCGCACCCTTGGCGATCGAGTCTGGACACGTGGTGGCGCCGCAGGTTGGGTCCCAAGCCCATCCCGAGGCGTTAAAGGTGGGGCTAAAGGGGGCGACGTCGGCGGCGTGGTTGTACTCCGAGTACTGCAACGGACCGGTGAACATGCCGAAGCCGGCGTGGAAGACAGTGCGCGGCAGGAACTTGGGCTGGTAGGCCATGCCGACGCGAGGCTCCCAATAACCGTAGTCACTGTCGATCAAGGTATCAGGCACTCCGGGGTCGCCGGGAAAGAGCATTCCCGCGGGAGCGTTGGGATACACAACGCTCTGCTTGCCGGGGTTGCTATTCGCGAAACCGGCGACGGTAGCAGTGCCAGGAACCCAGGCAGAGCCGCGGCCGTTCTTGGAGACGGGAGGCGTGTTCGGATCCCAGCGCAGGCCGAGGTTGATGGTCAGACTCGGACTCAGCTTCCAGTCGTCCTGCACGAAGGGGCCAAACTGCCAGCCGGCCACATCGGCAATTTCGCCGGCGCCTTGCATATACCCCGATGCGTAGCCCAGCATGAAGTCGGCCAGGTACCCGCTACCACTGTTGGTAAAGGCATTCGTAGTTCCAGCGGTTCCATTTCTTCCAAACCCGATCATCGGCTGCGTAGGATACGCGGTGTTCTCGACCGCGTGCTGATGCATCAAGTCGATGCCTGCGGTGATCGAGTGCTTGCCGAGGATTCGGTTGAGCGTATCCGCAAAGCCCAGGGTGTTGCGTTCTTCCGACGATGGCTCATCCCAGCCGCTCTCAAAGCCGTAGTTCGAGTTGATACGGAGAGCGCCCATGTAGCAACTGCCGGCGGGCTCGTTGACCCCAATATTTACCCCAAGGGGATCAGCGCTGTTGTTGGAGAAGCACATCGCCTTTCCATCGCTGCCCAACTCCTGGGCGGCGCTGTGCGCCGTATTCTGGTTCATGAAGACCGAGATCGTGTTGACCGTCTTGGGATTGATTGTCCAGGTATGCTGCAACAGGTTGTTGAAGTAAAACATCTGTTGCCAGAAGCTGGCCGTCCATGAGCCGTGATTGTAGGCGCTCTCCACGTTGCCCGGAACGTCGCTCGAGGGAGACCCGAAGGAGTTGGTGTAGGAGCGCAGGGTGAGGGTCTGCGTTGGCGAGAGGTTGTAGTCCAGCTTGAGGGTGCCCTCGTCGTAGCTGTCGTAGACGTTGGGATAGACGTACATCATGTCGCCGTTGGCCCTCTGCAACCCGGGCTTCAGAGCCGTGGTGTTGGCCACCGTTGTCGCGGCATGGATCATGCCTTGGCTGGCAAAATACTTTGCGGCCGGCGATAGCTTCACGGGGACGGTGGTGCTGCAGGATGCTGTCGGAGAGTATTCACACGCGGATGTTGTAAGGCTGGTGTCGAGCTGGTCGTGATGCCCGGTCGCGGAGTTCAATTTGAAGGGACCGCCCAGGTCCACGCCTAAGCCGCTGAAGTCGCCATTGAGCATGGCGGTGGTTGGCGTGCTGGTCAACGTGTCGGTGGAGTTCCAGATGATTTTGGTGCCCTGGTAGTTGGCGAAGAAGAAGAGCTTATCCTTTTTGATGGGCCCGCCGGCGAACAAGCCGTACTGGTTGCGCCGCAGCGTGTCGGTCTGACCGCTGAACCAGTTGGTGGCGTTCATGGCGTTGTTGCGAACGTACCAGAATGCGCCGCCGTGGAAGCTATTGGTGCCGCTCTTGGTGGCGATGGAGACCACCGCGCTGGGCGCGAAGCCATATTGCGCGCCGTAGTTACTGGTGATGACTTTGAACTCCTGGGTCGCGTCGGCATTCGGGAACGGATCGGCCAGCAGGTCGTAGTTGTCCATATTGGTGACGCCGTCGAGCGTATAAAACGTGCTGCCGTTGCGGCTGCTGCCGATGCCGGCGCCGGTCTCGGTCGGGAAAGAGAATCCGGTCTGGATGGTTTCGCCGCCATGATGCTGGACGTCAACCGAACCCGGGATCATGAAGACGAGGGACGAAGGATCGTGTCCATCGAGGGGCAGTGCGGAGATGGCGGCTTCATTGACCGTCTGTCCCAGTTCGGCTGATGTGGTGTTTACCAGCTCTGTGTCTGCGGTCACGGTGACGACCTCACTTTGCGCCGAGCCCAGTTTCAGGTGGACGTCCTGGGTCGCATAGAGGTTGACCGTGATGACGATGCCTTTTTGCACGTACGTGGCAAAGCCCTTTGCTGTGATGGTCAGCGTGTAATTGCCCGGCATAACCGGCTTCAGAAGGTAAGTTCCTGTGTCATTGGAAGTTGCCGTTTGAAGAGAATCGGTATCGACGTTTTTGAGCGTGACCGTCGCGTTGGCGACTGCCGCGCCCGAAGGATCGGACACCTGCCCGGTGAGACTGCCGCTGGTGCCTTGTCCGTAGACAAGCAGGCCAGAGCCGACGAGGGCCACCAGAATAACGAGCATCAGAGCTCGAAGGCTCTTTGCGCTAATCAATTGCATAACTACCTCCTGAAGTGAGTACAAAGGGCCGGGAGAAGAGCTTCCAGCGACTTCTAAGCCATCCATAGCGCATTGAAACCGCTTTCAACTCGATTTCCCAAAGCCCTGTGGCGCCAGGCGCCAGTTCTGTTCCGGACCCATAGCGTCATTTCCAAAGCGTCAGAAGCGACGTTTCCGAGCCGAGTCGAACTGTACGCTGACTGGAACAGCCCATGTATCCGCCAAAAGTACGATCACGGCAAGTTTTGCGCGTGGGCGTATGGCAGACGGCAATCGCCATTGTAGGCATGGAGTTATGCTGCAGTCGGTGATGGCTGAACGGGTCCGGGTGCGCGGCGGCGAGGCAACATGAGAATTTCGCGCATCTGCGCAGAAATTGCCGTAGGATGGGTGCGGCTTCCTATTGATGTGAGCGCGCACGGCAGAGTTTTGGTCGGCAACCCGACGGTGAGCACCCGTCGCAGGGAAGCACTGTTTGCGCTCGGCGCGCTGGCCGCGATGGCGGTGGTTCTGGGCCTGGCGGGGCGAGCCGGCCCGGCCGGGCGGCTGCTGCTGCACTGGATGCTGCCGCTGCGTGCGCAGGCGGCCAGTGCCAGTTCGTCGCGGATGCGGCCGGCGGCGCTGGACTGGAGCGATCGCTTTGGCGACGGAACGCCTGATTTTGTGCGCTTGACCGATCCGGCGGACCAGGCAGCGTTTCGCCGCTGGTTCACGCTGATTGCCGAGTACCAGGCCGTGCGGGCGCCGGCAGAGACGCCCGCGGAGATTACCGATTGCGCCAGCCTGCTGCGTTACAGCTATCGCGAGGCGCTGAAGCGCCACGACAAAAGCTGGTTCGAGACCACCGGCATTGAGGTTGCTGCGCCGCCGGGCGAGATTCGCGCGTGGAGCTACCCGCACTCGCCGCTGGGAACGGCGCTGTTTCGTGTGAAGCCGGGCGCATTTACGGCTGAAGACCTGACCGACGGCGCATTTCAGCAGTTTGCCGACGCCCGGACACTTGTGGAGCGCAATGCGTACTTTGTGAGTCGGGATGTGCGCGCGGCGCTGCCCGGCGACCTGCTTTTCTACCGGCAGTTCGGCCAGTCGTCGCCGTGGCACTCGATGATCGTGACGCGGAGCGGCGCGGCGAGCGAGGTGGTGTACGACACTGGACCGGACCACGGCCAACCCGGTGAAATCCGCCGCGTTCTGCTTTCTGAGCTACTCGACCATCCCCAGCCGCAATGGCGGCCTACGCCCGGCAATCCCAACTTTCTCGGCGTTTACCGCTGGAACATTCTGCGAGGCACCTTATGAAATTGCTCTCAGGGGCTAAAGCCCCCGCGCATTTGGCGACATCTGCGGCACGACTGAAGTCGTGCCCTGACACTTCGTGCCTTACGAAGCATTTTTCTGATGGATATAAAGCAATGTCCCCGCGCAGCACCATCTATGCAGCCGGGTCGATGCTTTTCGTCACTTTGCTTCTGCTGCTCGCAGTTACCGGCGTTGCCCATGCTGCTTCAGGCGATGCGCCGCGCTCGTTTTCGCTTTCGACCACGCGCACGTTTGCGCCGGGCGACAGCGTCAAGATTCAGCTTTTCGCGCGCAACGTGCCGGAGTTGGAGTTTCGCGTGTACAAGGTGCGGGATGCGGAGAAGTTCTTCTCGGGCCTCAAGGATCCGCACAGCTTCGGGGTCAAGCCTTACTCGCCGAACGAGCAAATCGATCAAGAGACGTGGCTGGAGCGGATTCACGATTTCAAAGCGCATCTCTGGTGGCTGATTCGAAGCTTTTTCCGCGGGCAATTTACCGTCGAGGCGCGGGACAGCATTCTTGAGCGACAGAGCAAGCTGGGCAAACGCAGCCAGGTGGTGGGGGCAACACAGTTTGCGCGGATTCCTTTGCTGAACGAAAGCCAACTGGTGGCGCGATGGAAGCTGGTGGTGCCGCCGGCGCTGGTGAGCGAGAACGAAGTGTTGCCCATCGATAACGCGAACGGCGGGGGACTGGACGCAGGCGTGTACCTGATCGAGGCCACGGATGGAACGTACAAGGCGTACACGGTCGCGATTGTTACGAAGATCGCCGTGGTGGAGCGGACGGTGGACGGGAAAGCATTCCTATTTGTGGCCGATCGCAAGACCGGCGCGCCGGTGGAGGAGGCGGATGTGGTGATGTGGGGCGACGGAAAGCTGCAGTCGTCCGGCAAAACCGGCAGCGACGGGCTGACATCGCTCACCTATACGGTGCGCGGCGGCGCGCAGGGAGCGGAGCCGGAGAATGTGTGGATCCTGGCGCGCCATGGAGCCGACGCCGCGGTGGTGACGCCGTTTGGCTACGGATTCGGCACGCAGAATCAGCAGCAGGAGCACGACTACATCTATACGGACCGGCCCGTTTACAGGCCCGGCCACGCCGTCCACATCAAGGCGATCGTGCGCAAGGAAGTGAATGACAATCTTGTGCTGCCCGACGACCGCACGCTCACGATGCGCGTGACGGGGCCCGACGGCAAGGTGGTCTTCAACAAGGAGCTGCCGGTTTCGGCGCACGGAACAGTCGCGGCGGATTTCGATCTCGCCTCCGATGCGGCGTTGGGTTACTACGGCATCGTGTTTAACGACAGCACCAAAAGTGGCGAATGGAACGACGGGTTCGGCGTCGGCGGCAGTTTTTACGTCGAGGAATACAAGAAGCCCGAGTACCAGGTGACGGTAAAGATGCCGGTGGCACATTTACTTCAAGGAAGTCCGATTCAAGCGAGCATTGAGGCGCGGTACTTCTTTGGCGAGCCGGTTGCGGGAGCCAAGGTGACTTACGTGGTGCACACCTCGCAGCACTACTGGTGGGACGAGGACGAAGAAGACGACAACGGCGAGGGCGATTCATCCGCCGAGGCGAACGATGAGGACGATACGGATTCCGGCTATGGCGAGACCGAGCAGCAGGAACACCAGGGAGTTCTGGACGCGAACGGCCAACTGACGGTGACGCTGCCCACTGCGGTGGACAACAAACACAACGATCAGGACTATCGCATTGAGGCGCGCGTGACCGACGCAGCGAACCGCGAGGTGAGCGGCCACTCGACAGTGCTGGCCACGTATGGATCGTTTCGCGTGAGCGTGGAGCCGGTCAGTTATGTGGTCGAGAATGGAAAGCCGGCACGCGTGAAGGTGACGGCGCAGGATTACGATTCGAAGCCGGTGCAGACGGCGGTGCACATTGCCGCGGTGCAGACGTGGGATGCAACGAATCACCAGAGGGCGAAGACGGAAGTGGCCAGCAAGGATGCCGCGACCGGGGCCGACGGAACGGTGCTGGTGGATCTGCCGCTGGGCGGAAGCGGTGACTTCCAGATCACCGCGAGTGCGCAGACGCCTGAGAATCGCACCGTTGAAGGCGAGACGTGGCTGTGGATCTGGAACGGCGCGGGCGCAATGTACGAGCCCAACGCGCAGGCGCAGATTGTGGCCGACAAGAAGAGCTACCAGGTGGGCGACACCGCGCATCTGCTGCTTGTCACTGGGCTGGATGAGTCGTGGGCGGTGGTGACGACCGAAGGCAACGCGGTGCAATCGCAGCGCGTTATTCATACGACGGGAACGAGCGCCGCGTTCGATGTGCCGATTACGCAACTGGCGCAGCCGAACCTGGTGGTGACCGCGATTCTGGTGCACAACGACCAGTTGATGACGGCGCAAAAAAGCCTGAAGGTTCCGCTCGTGGAGCGGACGCTGACGATTACCGCGACGCCCCAGAAGACGCAATACGAGCCCGGCGATAAAGCCAGCTTCGACGTGAAAGCGGTGGATTCCGCAGGCAAACCGGTTGAGGCTGATTTGAGTTTCGGCGTGGTGGACGAGGCGCTCTACTCGGTGCGGCCCGATACGACGGGCGACATCGTGGCCTCGTTCTACCCCAAGCGCGAGGTGTATCTCGATCCGCAAACCTCGTTCGAGTTTTATTTCGAGGGAGACGCGGGAACGAAGAGCCCCATGCTGGCGGGACTGAACGGCCTTTACCATCCGCGCATGGCGCAGGTGAAGCCGGGATCGGACCTGGTGGTGCCGAAGGTGCGAAAAGCTTTTCCCGACACGGCCTATTGGAATCCCGATGTGCATACTGGCGCGGATGGGCACGCGCGCGTGGAATTCAACTTCCCCGATGCGCTGACCACGTGGCGCACCACGATCCGCGCCATGACGGACGACGGCAAGGCCGGCGGAGCGGTGACGCGCGTGCTGGTGCGCAAGAACCTGATCGTCCGGTTGGCTGCGCCGCGCTTCTTCCGTCAGGGCGACGAGACGGTGCTGCGCGTGATTGCGCACAACTACCTGGCGACGTCGAAGGACGTGACCTTCGCGCTCGACGTGAGCGGAGTGGACGTGCTGAGCGGGCAAACGCAGAAGGTAAACATTCCCGCCAAGGGCGAGAGCTACGTGGATTGGCGCGTGAAAGCCCAAAAAACGGGCAACGCAACGTTCACGGCCAAGGCGCTGACCAACGAGGAGTCGGACGCGCTCGAAATGACGCTGCCGGTTCTGCCCTACGGTGTGAAGCAGAGGGCTGCGGGCGCGGGCGTGGTCTTTTCTGGCACGGGGCAAAATCAGTGGGCGTACAGCTACCCTGCGGGAACCGATGTGAACTCGAGGGGATTGACGATCACGGTTGCGCCATCGGTGGCGGGCACGGTGTTTGACGCTCTCGATTACCTGACCAGCTACCCGTGGGGCTGCACCGAGCAGACCATGTCGAGCTTCCTGCCTGACCTGATTGTGGCGCAGGCTGTCGACAAGCTGCATCTGAAATCGCCCATCGATCGCAAGACGCTGGACGACGAGGTGCAGGCGGGGCTGGAGCGGCTCTACAGCTATCAGCACGACGATGGCGGCTGGGGCTGGTGGCCCGACGATCAGAGCATGGTCTTTATGACCGCATATGTAGTCAGCGGATTGGGACAGGCCAAAGCTGCCGGCTACACGGTCGACGAGCAGCGGCTGGGCAAAGCCCAGATGTGGCTCATCAAGACGCTCGACGCGCATCCCGACATGATTCCAGACCTGCGGGCGTATGCAACCTATGCCATCGCCACGACCACAGGCGTGCCGAAAGATACGCTCGACAAGGCGTGGGACAATCGCGACGAGCTGAGCGATGAGGGACTGGCGCTGACTGGGCTGGCGCTGGCGGCGGCGAATGATGGCCGCGCGAAGCAGGCAGCCGATCTGCTCGAAAAGAAGGCGCACGCAACGGACGTGGATGCGTACTGGGTGGGTACATATGATGGCCTGCTCGATTTCTGGGACGATACCTCGCCGGAGACGACGGCCTTCGCACTGAAATTGCTGCTCGTGGAGGATCGCTCCAGCGGGCTGATGCCGAAAGCTGCGCGGTGGCTGGCTGAGCATCGCGATGGAGACTACTGGTACTCGACCAAGCAGACGTCGATGGTGATCCAGGGGCTGACCGACTACCTGGCGCTGAGCGGCGAGCTCGCCAACATGTCCGACGTGGAGGTGCTGGTGAACGGCACGAGCGTAGGTAAGCGGCACTTCGGTCCTGCGGACGCGTTTGCCGCGCCTTGGCAGATCAAATTGCCTGCGGCGCAGGCGGGCAACGGCGGACAGGTCACGATTCGCAAGAGCGGCAACGGGATTACGTATTGGTCTGCCGAAAACGACTGGTACTCGGCCGACCGCAAGAACTTCCAGCAGGGCCAGCTCGCGCTCAACATCACGCGCGACTACTACCTGTTGCAAAAACGGCAGGACAAGCCGACCGATCCGATTACGTACGACCTGGTTCCGTTGAAAGGCGCGGTGCACGTGGGCGACGTGATCGCGGTGCGGCTGGCGCTGGGCGGGACGAGTTGGAAATACCTGCTGGCGGAAGATCCGATTCCTGCGGGCACGGAGTTTCTGCCGGAGAGCGGACTTTACACGATCAACCACAAGCCGGATTGGTGGGCCGACTGGTTTACGCGCGAGGAGTTCCACGACGATCGTGCGGCGTTTTTCAACAGCGACTTTTCCGTACGCCGCGAGTACGTTTACCTGCTGAAGGTGGACAATGCCGGTAAATTCCAGATCAGCCCGGCCGATGCCGGACCCATGTACCAGCCGAACATTGAGACCACGACCGATCCCGCGACGCTGGAGGTGCAGTGAAGCAGGGAGCAAGGGAGCAAGGGAGCGAGGGAGCAAGAAGGCGGGGAATAGGGAGTAGGGAATAGGGAATTGAAAAAAGGGACTGAGGGACTAAGGGACTGCGGGCTACGAACCGCGAACTATGAAATGTGAGCTGCGTGAGCGAGGTGCGTTCGTGAACGATTTCGAGGAAATGTTTCGGCGTGTGGGCCGCGAATGGGGTTGGACGGCGGCGCAATTCTGGGCGACGCTGCTGATTGTACTGGTGGGAGTGGTGTGGACGCGCGTGCCCGAAAGGCACATGTGGCAGGTGGGGCTCACGCTGTTTCTCCCAATATTGATGCTGGCCGCCGTGCTCGTGCTCGAAGCCGGAACCATGCGGAGTTTCTTCCATCAGGACGAGCGCCGCGTGCGGTTCTTGTGGGGCGCGCTCACGCTTTTGATGTGGATCGCGGTGGTGTGGATCGCGTGGTCCATCCTGGATTGGTGCGACGATCAGATTCCGCAGTGGGCGGGGTATTTGAACTCGCGCGCCTCGGCGCACGCGCGGGCTCGCATTCTTACTTACGAGCACATTCAGCTTTGGCTCACGATTCTCATCTGGATTTTCCGCTGGATTGTGGTTCCGGCGAAGGTGATTCCGCACGCGCTGGCTTCGGCGCAATGGGGATGGCGGCTGCCGTGGCGAAGACTGCTGCGCATGATGTTGAACTGGCGGTGGTGGATTGGCGCGGTGATTGCGGCGCTCGTTGGCGTACTGCTGCCCAGCTACTTCTTCAATGGCGATCCGCATGGAACGGTGGCGCACCAGGTGTGGGCCGTGATCCTGAAATCGGTTGGTGCGTACTTGCTGGCCATTGCGAGCTGGGTTCTGCTGCTGGCTTGGGCAGCGGTGCTGCTGGCGCGCGAGGAGCACAGGCCCAAGCCGCCGGACGACGATGCGCTGGTTGCGGCGCCGGTCGGTTCCGGGCCGCTTCGGGAAGACTCCGTCAAGCTACCGCTTCCCGAGACCGGCAACGACGCCGGCCGGAACATCTGAGCGCAACCAATCGAGCACCTGCGTGCGGCCATAGCGAGCGAGGAGCTGCGCTGCGTACCACGCGGCTGCGCGATGCGCGGCTTCGGACTCGGCTTCGCTGGCAGGGTGCGCGAGAGCGGCGTTTGTTTCGTCGATCGTGAGCTTGGATCTGGCGGAAGGCGTCGTTGCTGGGGCGGCATCGCTCCATGCTTCAACAAGCCCTTCGCGTAACCAGAGTGGAGCTTCCGGTCCGGCTTCACGCTCCACTAGCGCGTGCAGAAACTCGTGGCGCATGGTTCCGGCCAGAAGCTGCCGCGCGGCCAACGTGCGCAAGGGCTGCGTGCCGATCCAATCACCTTCGGTAAATGCCGCCACCCAGCCCGGCGCGAGCGTGGCCTGGCGAAAAGCGGGTGTGGACGTGAAGGCGCGCACGGTAAACGGAGTTTTCGCGTTCAGGCCGGAGCTTTGCGACGCCTCTGCCCGTGCGCGATTGAGAGTGGACAAAAATGTAGCGTCGGCGGCGTCGAGCGATTGCAGAACGAAGCCTTCGCCGGCGAAGTTTTGCCAGGCGCGTCCCGTGGATTCGTCCGCGGCTTCGGCGCCGGGAAAATACTGGGCGAGAATTTCGCGCGTGGTGCGGCCCTGCGCAGCCATGGCCGCCGCGCCTTTTTGACAAAGGCCCACGCCGTGCCCCCAGCCGCGCCCATGAAAAGCGAATGTATCTCCCTGGCGGCTGACTTCAAACCAGGTGCTGGGAATGCGATTCCATCCCAGCGACTCGCCGACAGCGAGTTGGAAATCTTCGGCGGAGATTTCGGTGTGGTCGAGTTGCAACGTGACGGCACGCCCCGATGCGCCGCGCCGCGCGACGGTCAGATTCTGCCAGCCGGGCTGCGCGAGGCCATGCGCAGCGAGAGCTGCGGTCAACTCCGCACGGGTGATCTCGGAAGCCCACTCGCGTGCGCCACTTTCCGTGCAGAAGCGGTCGGGCTGCGAAGGCAAATAGGGAAGTAATTTTGCGCGCGGCCAAATCTCGTCGGGAGAAGCGGTGCGCCCGCCGCAATCCTTGCCGAAGTAGGCCAGGGCGCGCTTTCCGTGGAACCGCAGTGTCTCGCCGGCAGTAGCCAGCGTGGCCGCATGCGCGGCGGCGCGGCGATCGCCGTTGCCGGTCGAGTTGCGTTCGCCGCTGCCGCCCCAGTGCAGAAGCTGGCAGTGGGTGGAATCGCACAGATCGTAGTCGGCGTGGCCGTGCGCTTCATGCAAGGCGAAGCTGCGGACCACGATAGCGAGCGCCTTCAGCGACTCAGGGCTGTCGCCGGGGCCGCTCTCGCTCGCGACGACGCGCTCCACATAGTTCTCGACGGGCAGCGTGACCACGATGACCAGCACGCCGGCCTGCGCGGTGATGGCGACTGGATCGTGCAAAGTTACGGTTTCGCCGTGCGCCGTGAGGGTGACAGCGCCGCTCAGCCAGACGCCATCCAGATGGACCGATTTGCCGGCGGTCGCGAAGTTGACGGCGTCGCCCTCGGCGCGAATCGTTGCCGGAGAGCGCAGCGCTGTTGCGGCACAGTGCTCGCAAGTGCGGAAGAGCGTGGAGGCGCTGGCAGCAACGGGAGTGAGCGCAACTTTGCGGTCGTGCCAAAGCGTCCACATACCGACGCGGAGCGTGGTACGCGCGGCGGGCGGCTGAATGGCGGCGACAACCGGAGCCGGGGCGGGCTTGAGGAAGCCAATGAACAACGCCGCGACGAGGGCGCTCGCGAAAAGGCGATGGAGATTCGTGCTATCCCATCCTTGGCGCAAAAGACGCGCCAAGGATGGGGCACGGAGCATTCTGCCGAACCGGGCGCCGTTCATGGCCGCTTCCGAATTGCGTTGATGGGCGCGTTGGCGAGCAGATTACCGGCTACGTGCGCGGCATCGGCACCGCGGCCTGCGGGCAGGAACACGGCAATCACCACTTGAGGATTTTCGGCGGGCGCGAGGGCCACAAACCAGCCGTGGGTGCGGGGTGAAGAGACGCCTTCGGCGGTTCCGGTTTTGCCCAGCACGGCAATGCCACCCAGGCTGGCCTGGCCCGCCATGCCGAAGCTGGCCGAATCTTCTAATCCCGCGCGCACCACTTGTACTGCATCGGAATCGGCATGGGCCGCAAGCTCGAGCGCGAGCCAGCGATACGCAGCAGCCAGTTCAAGAGGCGTGACGCGCACTCGGTCGACGCCCAGCAAAGCCAACTGTTGCGAATCCACTGAATCCGGCTCGCGAAACTCGGCCACAGCCTCCTGAGGCGCGAGGCCGGTGGGGCCGAGTAACCCGGTGGGACGCAGCAGACGGCCTAACTCGCCTGGTTGCAAGCTGCGCGCCACCGCGGCGAAGTAGCTGTTGCACGACCAGGCGAGCGCCTCACGGGCGTCGAAGGGCGGCGCGAGCGGGTGGGTGCATGCGAGGCGATGGCCGGCCACGACGAGTTGCCGGTTGCAGGCCACGCGGTTTGTGGGATTCCAGCGGCCCGCGCGGATCAGCGAATAAAGAACCAGAGGCTTCAACGTGGAGCCGGGTGCAGCGAGTGTGCGCGCCGCGTCGTCGAGCCGATGCGACGCCAGCAGGCGGCCGCATGCAAGATCAAGCACGACGATGCGCGCGTCGGGAGAAAGGTGTGCCGCGCGGTCGACAGCGGCTTGCCACACGGACGCAGGGGTTTGGCAGGAGACGCTGAGAGCGCCGGACACCACGAGAACGGCAAGCGAACGCAGGATTCCGTGCACACGAGAAGTATCACCGATTTGCGTCCGAGTTTTCAGTCTGGCGAACCCGATATAATCGGCGGCGACGCACGATTGCGCTCGATTTGAATGGAAAGAACCTGCGATGCCCATGCTTTTGACCCGAAATTTTCGTTTCGTTCTGCTTCCGGTTTTGGCCGTGGCTCTGACTCCCGCACTCTTTCACGCGCAGGACGCCGCGCCGCAGCGGCCGCAAATCACCGGCATCTCGCATGTGGGCTATTTTGTGACGGACCTGCCGAAGACGATTGCGTTCTGGCACGACCTGCTGGGCTTCGACGAATACACGACGCTGAACAAACCGGGAACGGACCAGATTCGCATCGCCTTTATCAAAATCAACGACCACCAGCACATCGAGCTGTTTACCGACGCGCCGGCGTCGCCGCCCAACATGATGAGCCACTATTGCTTCAGCGTGAGCAACGTGGAGCAGATGCGCGCTTATCTGCGGTCGAAGGGGTTCGATGTGAAGCCGAGCAACGGCGGCAAGACGCGTACCGGCGACTACGCCTTCGAGATCAAAGATCCCGACGGAACGCTGGTGGAGTTTGTGCAGAGCTTGCCCACGGGAATCGAAATGCAGGACGCGGGCAAGTTGATGCCGCCCACGCGCATTGCCGAGGCGGTCTACCATGTGGGTTTTCTAGTGGGAAATCTCGACAAGTCGCTGGCCTTTTACGTGGGCGTATTCGGCCTTACGGAGACCTGGCGCGGCAGCAGCAACGGACAAGAATTGAGCTGGGTGAATCTGCGCGTTCCGGACGGCAAGGATTACATCGAGTTGATGCTCTACGACAAGACGCCGTCGGGCTTCGGTACGAAAAATCATGTTTCGCTTCTGGTTCCCGATGTGCAGAAGGCGGCCGCGGAGATCGAAGCCCGGCCCGCGTACAAGGACTACCTGACCCACGCCAAGCCGCTCACGGTGCAGGTGGGGAAGAACGGCAAGCGGCAGGTGAATCTCTACGATCCGGACGGAACGCGGGTGGAATTGATGGAAGCGCAGACTGTTGATGGAAAGCCAGTGCCACCATCCACCGCGCCGCCTCCGGCTCCGGCGCACGAGTAAGGCGAAGCCGACCCTGGCGACAAGAGCAAAAAAGTCGCGAGAGGGGGGCAAACGAGGTTCGTGCGGGGTTGAAAGCGGCGTGTTGAGGATCGTGCTGTCCCACCCTTTCGCAAATTGCGCGAAAGGGAGGGGCACGGGGTCAGGCTGAGCTGCGGGCAGCGCGAGCCCATATATTGATACAACCGACGGGCACGAGAGTGAAGATTCGCCAAGGCAATCGAGCCCGCCGCTTCAGCTTCCTGTTATTCTCGCAATTACACATGGAGAGATCTCTGCACGCATCGAAGGATGGTTCCGCTCTCGGCCTGCCGCGCGTTCTCGGAGCGGGCGAGGCCATTGCGATCGTGATCGGGACGGTGATCGGCAGCGGGATTTTTCTCATTCCCAGCGAGATGATGCGCGACACCGGCTCTTCGCTGCTGGTGTACCTGGCGTGGATCGCGGGAGGCTTGCTGTCGCTGTTCGGAGCCATGACCTACGCCGAATTGAGCACCATGATGCCATACGCGGGCGGGGAATATGTATACCTGCGCGGCGCGTATGGGGACACGGCGGGCTTCCTCTACATGTGGACCTGGTTTACGGTGGCCAAGCCGGGGTCGATCGCCACCGTTGCCGTGGGCCTGGCGCGCACGCTTGAGTTCTTCCCGGTCTTTTCCCGCCTGTCGGAAGCGATTCCCGGCCTGCCCTTCACGCTCTATTGGTCGCAAGTGTTTGCCATTGCCGTCACGTGGCTGATTACCGGACTGAATTACCTGGGCATCAAGAAGGCGGGGGATTTTCAGCTGGTCTTTACGGTGCTGAAGGCGGTTCTGATTCTCGTTGTGGTGGCGCTTTGTTTCCAGTCCACAAGCGGATCGTGGAGCCACTTCCTGACCCGATTGCCGCACGCAACGGGCGGCTGGACCGGCTTCATGTTGGCGCTGATTGCAACCTTGTGGGCCTACGACGGCTGGAGCGATTTGAGCATGGTGGCCGGCGAAGTGCGGCGTCCCGGGCGCAATCTTCCCCTGGCATTGATCGGAGGCCTGTTGGGAGTTGCGGTTCTCTACATGGCTACCAACGCGGCGATTCAATATGTACTTCCAGCACAGGCGATCGCCGCTTCAGAATGGCCGGCGGTGGCGGCGCTCAGGGTGGTGGCGGGGACGCGCGGGGCGGGAATCGTGGCCGCGGCCATGGCGCTCAGTATCCTGGTGTGCCTGAATGGATCGACGATGTCGGGTGCGCGGGTGCCGTATGCCGCCGCTCTCGATGGGCTGTTTTTCCGCCGGTTTGCGCAAGTACATCCGCATTTTCGGTCGCCTTCCACATCGTTGGTGGCGCAGGGGCTGGTGTCGACGGTCCTGCTCCTGTTTTTGAGCCAGTTTCAGCAGCTTTTTAATCTAACGGTGTTTTCTGAATGGCTGTTTTACGCGCTGGCGGCCAGCACGATCTTTGTGTATCGCCGCAAATCACCGGACGCGGCGAGGCCCTACCGGGTGTGGGGCTACCCGGTGCTTCCAGCCATTTTCGTGGGGTCGGCCGTCGTGGTGCTGGTGGCGAGTTACGCTGGAAATGTGGAAGGTTCGCTGATTGGTACTGCATTGATTCTAAGCGGGTTGCCAGTCATGTGGCTGATGCGCCGGCGGCGTGCCGCGCGTTGACCCGGATCCGTCAACAGTGGAGTATTCACCCACCCTTTTCCGCCTGAAAACGCGGAAAGAGCTGAGGCTCCCTCGCCCGATCCGGACCGCTTTTTCGCCAAGCTTTCTCCAATCTCGGAGACCGGTTTTCGCAAAGAAATCCACCGAAATGTGAATTTCTTAAGCAATTTTCATTGACATTTGATCAGAGCGCAGTTAGTTTTGCATACATCCAGTCATCTATATGACTTGGCCGGTTATTGGATTTTTCTGGCGCGACTGGCAAGTAATGAACGATTTCGTTGCCGTTTCCGCTGAACCAGGTTCTCCTCCCTGACCCTCGGTTTCGGGAATCCTCTTCGATTCCAGGATCTACGGTTGGGAAGGCACGGACACTCCATGCACGCTCCGGTCTGGTGGCTGAAGACAATGTGTCTTCGTGTCGCCGAATCCATATTGCACAGGAAGACCTCTCGCATCGCCAGAAGAGGTAATTCCTTATCACAGAAAAAGGACTCCCGGGTTTTGCTCAATCAAAGCCTCGCCGGCATGGTTTTCGATCGTCTGTAGGACCGGCGTCTTCAATCTGTACTTCACAACCAGTGAGGCTGATGCAGGGCAAAGGCACCGGGAACGCTCTTCATTGGCAGAACGAAAAACATTCAGGAGGTAATCAGCTTCTATGACGCACAAGTTTGCAAAATGTTGTTTTGCCCTGTTGATCGCAATAGGGCTGGCGCTGGCCACAGGCATCGTGTACGCGCAAACCGTCACAGGTTCCATCCGTGGCACCGTTACCGACGCCAGCGGCGCAGTGGTGATCGACGCCAAGGTCACAGCCAAGAACGTCAGTACCGGCGTCTCCACCACCACCGTCACCGACCGCAGCGGCGTTTATAACCTGCAGACGCTGCCCATCGGCACCTATGTCGTCTCCGCGGAAAAGACCGGCTTCAAAATCACCGCCGATCGCCCCTTCACGCTGGAGATCGACCAGATCGCGAAGATCGACCTCACACTCCAAGTCGGTGACGTCACGACAACCATCGAAATCGCTCCAGGGGCCGGCGTCATCCTGCAAACGGAAGACGCGTCCCTCGGAACCACCATCACCTCCAACACGGTGGAGAGCATGCCGCTCGGCGCCCAGAATTTCTCTGCCGCGACAGTGTTCGTCCCCGGCGCGGTGCTTCCGACCTACGGTTCGCTGGGCAGCTCGCAGGGTTCAGAGCGCGACACATCCTTTGCCTCGTCAACGCAGCCGTCCTTCAACGGCAACCGCATGCAGACCAACAACTACATCTTCGACGGTACGGACATCAATGAGCCGCTCCAGAACACCATCGCCTACAACCCCGCTCCGGAAGCAATCGGCGAGATGCGCGTCATCACCGGTAACGCTTCAGCCGAGTACGGCAACGTGAACGGCGGCGAGGTTCTTATGGTCACCAAGGCCGGAACCAATCAGTTCCACGGCAGCCTTTACACCTTCTACGAGAACCAGAATGGCACGGCTAACACCTGGGCCAACAAGTACAACAATGTTGCCAAGGGTGTCTTCCACCAGAACCAGTTCGGCGCCACCGGCGGCGGCCCCGTGTTTAAGAACAAGCTGTTCTTCTTCGGGGATTACGAAGGCTTCCGTGAGACCACGGCAGGAACCCAGGTAATCTCGGTGCCTTCAGCCAGAATGCGCACGGGCGACTTCTCCGAGTTTCTGGGAACGCCGGACCCTTACGGTCATTCCATTCCTTCCACGCAGTACATTCAGTTCTATAACACCAGCAACGGCTACGGAACAGCCACTCCCTATGCGAACGATCAGCTTCCTGTCGTGAACCCTGTTGCCAAATATGTCTTCGCTAACCCCCAGTTCTATCCGGCGCCTAACCGCCCCAGCACCAACCTCAACTCACCGGATACCAACAACTATGGCGGGTACAACAAGTCCGCTATCGTGAATAACCAGGGCGATCTTCGCGTCGACTACGTAGCCTCACCGAAGGACAACCTCTCGGCACGCTTCACCCACGGTGGCGCCTACGATACGCCCATCGTATCCGTACTTGCGTTCGAATTTCCGGGGGGCGATGACTATCCGTTCTGGAACGGCGTCCTGAACGAAGTACACACGTTCAGCTCGAACCTGCAGAACCAGTTCCGCGCCGGTTACTCGCGTATCTGGGATCTCGGCGGCATTCCATCCGATAGCTTCGGCAATTTCCCCACAGGCAGCGATTCCAAAGTTGGCTATCCCTATGCCAGCCCCTACCCGGGCTTCACCGAATCGAACATCTCCAGCGCCGAAAAGAACATAGGAACTTTGGGAGTGGTGCAGGATACCATCGACAACAACTTCGACTATGGCGACACGGTGACCTGGCTGCACGGCAAGCACATCTTCACCGGTGGCGCACAAATCCTGCGCTACCAGGAAAACTACTACTACGCCAGCAACAACGGCAACATGGGTCAATTCGCGTACAACGGCGAATTCAGCACCAACGGAACGTCTACCCGATACGGCTTCGCGGATTTCGTTCTCGATGCTTCCGAGCTCCAGGGCGTTGCCGGTACGGCAGGACGCGATGGTCAACGCCAATATCGGATGGCATTCTTTGGCGAAGACGAATGGAGGGTCACTCCCAAGCTCACCGTGAATCTCGGCCTGCGCTACGGCTACGACCAGCCGTTCTACGAGGTCAACAACAAGGAAGTGAACGTAGACGTCAAGAACCCGCAGAACTGCCCCAACTGCCTGCTTACCGCGGGTAAGAATGGCGCAAGCGACGCTCTGTACAACCCGTTCCACACACAGTTCATGCCACGCGTTTCGTTTGCCTATCAGTTGAACTCGCAGATGGTCATCCGTGGTGGCTACGGCATTACGGACGACTTCGAAGGCATGGGTGCGGCACAGCGCATGACCCAGAACCCTCCCTTCATCCCCCAGTATCAGTACACCAGCGTTCTGCCTACGGCGACGACCCCTGGTACACCCATTCATGTCAGCCAGGGCTTCACGGCCGGTGTTGTTACTGGTGGAGCTTCCACCAAATACGAAGCCTGGGATCCGAACATCAAGCCCGAGCTGATTCAGCAGTACAACCTCACCCTCCAGACACTCCTGACACCTCACTTCACGTTCCAATTTGGGTACGTCGGGAATGTCGCACAGCATCTGGTCATTCCTGAACCGCTGAATCAGTACACGACTCCGGGCAATTCGGCGACAGGGCCGTTCAATGCCCTGGTCGGCGTTGGCGGCCAGGTCTACCTGACAACGGCTGAAGGCTACTCGAACTACAACGCCTTGCAGGTCCAACTGGTCCAGCGTCAGTTCCATGGCCTGGAGACCACCTTCAACTACACCTGGTCGAAGAACATGACCAACAACCCCGGCTACTTCGGGATCGGCGGCGTCGACGGTCCGAGCGTCTACCCGCAGAACATCTACAATCCGCACGGCGATTACGGCGTTTCGGGCTTCGATACCCGGAACGCAGCCAACTTCGTCGGCACCTATGCGGTCCCGTTCGGACACGGTCGTGAGTATGGCTCCAACGTCAACCGCTTCGTCGATTGGGGCATTGGTGGCTGGAAGGCGTCCCTGGATGCCGTTATGTACTCCGGCTTCCCGATTACCATCGGCAGCAGCAACGCCGCGGCCGCGAACAACGGGGGAGCACGTGCCAATCAGTACCACAAACTGGGCATCACAGGCCGCTCCGTGGCACATTGGTTCGGTACAGGGTTAGACGCACAGCCTTGCACCGGAACTGCGGGGGCAACCATCAATGCCAACGGCGTTGCTTGCGCTTACGGGCCAGAAACAGCTGACACCTTTGGAACAGCGCACGTCGGCACCGAGAGGGCACCGGGATATCGCGTCGTCGATACTTCGTTGTTCAAACAGTTCCGCACCTACAAGGAGGAGTTCGTTCAACTCCGCATCGATGCGTTCAACGTGGGCAACATTGCCTCCTACGCGGCACCGGGGTCAACGGCTTCAACGCCTTCCACCTTTGGCCAGATTACGTCAACGCTGTCCCCGGCTCGTCAGCTTCAATACTCATTGAAGTACGAGTTCTAACCCACTCACCGGGGTCCGAGGGGCAGCCAACCCCCTCGGACGCCCGTCGTGGCGCGCCACCTCCCGGCTCACCGTCGACGCAGCCCGCCGCAACCCGTTGGCTATCGGGCAGGGGTCTGCTTCCATGCAAGACTGTTCGTCCTAGCCGTGCCGCCGAAGCAGGAATGCCGCCATGGGACTGAATACGCTGGATCTGGTGGTGATCGGCTGCTATCTGGCGGGCGTGACGCTCTTTGGCTTGCGCTTTCGCAGCGGGAAACAGACGCTAAAAGGATATTTCCTCGCCGATAACGCGATTCCATGGTGGGCGATTTCGCTTTCGATTGTAGCCGCGGAGACCAGTACGCTGACGGTCATCAGCGTGCCCGGCCTGGCATACGACAAGGACTTCAGCTTCCTGCAACTGGTGATCGGCTACCTGATCGGGCGCGCCGTGGTGAGTTTTGTACTCATCCCGCAGTACTTTCGCGGCGAGCTGGTCACGGCGTATCAACTGATCGAACGCCGCTTCGGGCAACGGCTGCGCACGTTGACAGCCGGAGTGTTCTTGATCACGCGGGCTGCCGCTGAAGGCGTGCGCGTGTTTGCAGTGGCCATCGTGGTGCGCGTGGCGCTGGGCGGCCTGCTGATGGGCGTGAGCGATTTCGAGCGCGACCTGGTGGCAATTGCCATCGTGACCGTGCTGACGCTTCTCTACACGCTGAAGGGCGGCCTGAAGGCAGCGATCTGGACGGATGTAATGCAGCAAACGGTCTATGTTGCCGGAACCATCATCGGTCTTGTGACCATCCTGCATCTTGTGCCCGGTGGGTGGGCAACGGTGCGCGAGGTGGCGGGCCAGGCAGGGAAGTTCCGGGTGATGGATTTCACGTTGGATTGGACGACCAAATACACGCTGTGGTCGGGTGTGATTGGCGGAGCTTTTCTCACCACTGCTAGTCATGGAACCGATCAATTAATTGTGCAAAGGCTGCTGGCGGCGCGCAGTGAGTGGCAAGCGAAGATCGCGCTGCTGTCGAGCGGCGTCGTGGTTCTGTTTCAGTTCTCGCTCTTCCTGATGATTGGAGCGATGCTGTTCGTGTTTTATCGCATCTTTCCGCCGGCGGTTGCGTTCACGCGATCGGATAGGATCTTTCCGGTTTTCATTGTCGACCACATGCCGCACGGCGTGAGCGGGTTGCTGATTGCGGCAATATTGGCGGCGGCGATGTCGAACCTGAGCGCGGCGCTCAATTCGCTTTCTTCCACCTCGATCGTCGATTTCTACATGCGCCTTCGTCCGCTTTCGTCGGAGATCCGCCGCATCTGGGTGTCGCGGGCGGCGATGGTGGCTTGGGCGCTGGTGCTGTTCGGGTTGGCGCTGGTGGCGCGACACGGCGGCAGGGTGATCGAGGTGGGGTTGACGATTGCCGCGGTCGCCTATGGAGGAATGCTGGGCGTGTTTTTGTTAGGCGTGCTCACGCGCCGGGCCTCGGAGCGCGGGGCTATGTTGGGCATGATCTGTGGATTGGCGTTAAACCTCTACCTCTGGCTCTTCACCGGCGTGGCGTTTACGTGGTACGTGGTGCTGGGCAGCGTGACGACGTTCGCCGTGGGTTATGCCGCGAGCTTCGCCATGGGGCAGACAACTTTGAACGAGTTGTAACAAGGGATTTGAAATGCAAGTGCGCAAGTTGATGACGGAGCGCCGCAATCCGACCACAGAGAATCTGGACCGGATGAGCGCTCTTGCAATGGTTACCGTGATGAACCGGGAAGACGCGAAAGTTCCACGCGCCATCCGCAAGGTGTTGCCGGAGATCGCCAAGGCAGTGGATCTGGTGGCGCAGCGCCTGGCGGAGGGCGGTCGGCTGATTTACGTGGGCAGCGGCACCAGCGGGCGCATCGGCGCTTTGGACGCTTCAGAGAGCCCTCCGACCTTCGGTGTGAGCGCAAAAAAAGTGCAGTTTGTGATTGCTGGCGGGGAGAGCGCGCTGATGAAGGCCGCGGAGGCCAGCGAGGACTCCGCGGAGTTGGGACGCAGAGACATTGCGGCGCGAAGACCGGGCGTGCATGACGTGGTGGTGGGGATTGCGGCCAGCGGATTTACGCCGTATACCATCAGCGCGCTGGAACATGCGCGGGCCAAAGGCGCGGCAACGGTGGCTATCGCGTGTAATCGCAATTCCGCGCTAGGGAAGGTGGCGGATCTACGCATTGAAGTTGAGGTGGGGCCGGAGGTGCTTGCGGGTTCGTCACGGCTGAAGGCCGGGACTGCGGAAAAGCTGATCTGCAACATGCTGACGACCGGGGCCATGGCGCGGTTGGGATACGTCTATAGCAACCTGATGGTGAATCTGCATCTGACCAATAAGAAGCTGGTGCAGCGCGGCATTACGATCCTGGAGGAGTTGGCGAAGGTGGATCGGGCGCGGGCTGCAGCCACCCTGGAAAAAGCCGGCAGGAGCGTTCCGCTGGCGCTGGTGATGTTGAAGACGGGGACCGGCAAAGCCGAGTCCGCGCGACGCCTGCGGCGGGCCAAAGGGAATGTTCGCCGAGCGATTGAAGGTTGATATGGGGAGTGTTCTGAAAACGATGCGGATCCGGCGCGGGTTGGTTTTCCTGCTGACGATGGCAGTGATTGCGTGCGGACAGCGTGGGCTTGCCGCGCAGGCGACGGGCGGGAACAGTGCAAGTGCGCATGATTTTGATGCTATCGACGCGCTGATGCAGGCGGCCGTGGCCAAAGGCAGCATGCCCGGCGGCGTGGTGATTATCGGCCACAATGGCGTGGTGGTGTATCGCAAGGCCTTCGGATTGCGGTCACTCGAGCCGACGCGCGAGGCAATGACCACGGACACGATTTTCGACCTGGCATCGCTGACCAAGGTGATCGCAACCACCACTGCGGTGATGCGGCTCGTCGACGAGGGCCGCGTGCGTATTGACGATCCCGTCGCCGCATATCTGCCGGAGTTTGCGCAGAACGGAAAAGGGCAGATCACGGTGCGCGAACTGCTGACGCATTTCTCCGGCCTTCCGCCCGATCTGGATCTGAAGGAACCATGGCACGGCCGCGACACGGCCTTCAAAATGGCCATGCAGGTACAGCTTGCCAACCCGCCCGGCACAAAATTCGTTTATAGCGACATCAATTTTGAAGTGCTCGGCTTCATCGTGCAGAAGGTCACCGGCATGCCGCTCGATGAATACACGGCGACGTACGTGTTTGCTCCACTCGACATGGCGGAGACGGCATTTCTCCCGCCCGCGAGCTGGGTGCCGCGAATCGCTCCACGCAATACGACGAAGATGGAATCATGCTGCGGGGCGTGGTGCACGATCCCACGGCGCGAAGGATGGGCGGCGTTGCGGGGCACGCGGGGCTGTTTTCGACGGCGGACGATCTGGCCAAGTTTGCGCAGAATCTACTCAGCGACCACCCGAAAGTTCTGACCCGCGAAGCGATTGAGGAGATGACCACGCCGCAGCAGCCGGGATCGTCTTCGATCTTGCGCGGATTGGGGTGGGACATCGACTCGCCCTACTCCGGCCCTCGCGGCAAGCTGTTTCCCGTCGGCTCCTTTGGCCACACGGGATTCACCGGCACTTCGATCTGGATCGATCCTGAGAGTGACACTTACATCATCCTGCTGACGAACGCGGTGCATCCGAACGGAAAGGGAAACGTGATCGCGCTGCGCAGGCAACTGGCGGATGCCGTCGTTGGGGCGCTGCATCTGTCCTTCACCGAAAATCCCGAGAAGCGGATTGGGCCCATCCCCGGCCACAGCGAGTCGATGATTGCCGAGCGGCGCGTTAGCGCGCGACCGGGCGAAGTGAAGGTGGGCATCGATGTACTCGAAGCGGACGGATTTCGCGAGCTGCATCCGGACGCGAATCATCCGGTACGGATCGGCCTCGTGACCAATCAGACCGGAGTCGATGTGCACGGAAAGAGTACGGCCGATGTTCTGGCGCACGCGCCGGGAATCAAGCTGGCCGCGATTTTCTCGCCGGAGCACGGCATTGCCGGAATTCTCGACACCACGGCGATCGGCAACTCGCGAGACGCTGCGACAGGCGCGCCGGTCTACAGCGTTTACGGCGAGGGGGATGCGAAGCGGCGGCCCACGGATGAAGAGCTGGCCGGCGTGGATGCGATCGTTTACGACATTCAGGACATCGGCGCGCGGTTTTACACCTACGAGAGCACGCTCGGCTACTTTCTTGAAGCGGCTGAGAAGGCAGGCAAAGAGATCGTGGTGCTCGATCGCCCGAATCCCATTGGCGGCGGGTACGTGCAGGGGCCGATGCTCGATGCGGGGCGTGAATCGTTCGTCGGTTACTGGCGGACCCCGGTGCGCCACGGCATGACGGTGGGCGAACTGGCGCGCTTGTTCAACGGCGAGCGGGCGATCGGCGCAAAACTCTCCGTGGTGCCCATGGAAGGCTGGTTGCGCGGCGACTGGTTCGACTCGACTGGCAGAGTGTGGATCAATCCCTCGCCGAATATGCGCAACCTGACCGAGGCTGAACTCTATCCCGGTTTGGGGATGATTGAGTGGACGAATATCTCCGTCGGACGCGGCACGGACACGCCGTTCGAACTAGTGGGCGCGCCGTGGGTCGATGCCGCTGCGCTTGCCGGCTATCTGAACGCGCGTGAGATTGCCGGCGTTCGCTTTGTGCCGATGAACTTCACGCCTAATGCCTCGAATTATGCGAACCAACCATGCGGCGGCGTGAACATCCTGGTGACGAATCGTGAAGCGCTGGATGCGCCCGAGCTTGGGTTGGAGATTGCGGCCGCGCTCGAGCATTTGTATCCCAATGATTTCAAGATCGCCGGGCTGGACGGGCTGATGCGCAACAAGGCTACGCTCGATACGCTCGCGAGCGGCGAAGATCCGCGCCGCGTTGCCGAAGACTGGCAGGACGCGCTGAAGAATTTTGAAACCGTGCGCGCGAAGTATCTTCTTTACTGACGAGCCTGCGCGACGCAGAGGAGTGGAATGAGGTTCAGAGCAAGCGCAATGCGATGGGGTTGGATGGCTGTTGTGGCCGCGATGGCATCGCAATGCGCCGTGGCCGCGCCGCCGGTTCATCTTGACCGCAAGGGCGAGCGGTGGGCCCAGTCGACGCTGCGCAAAATGACGCACGAAGAGAAAATCGGGCAGATGATCGTGGTCTGGGCGAAGGTCAAGTTCCTGAACCCGGAGAGCCCGGAGTATCTGGAACTGCGCGACGAGATGGTGAAGTACCACGTGGGTGGCTTCGGTGTCACGGATCCCGAGGAGGGTTCGCAACTGTTCATGAGCGAGCCGCTGGAGGCCGCGGCGCTTACCAACCGGTTGCAAAAGGATTCAAAATACCCGCTGTTGATCGCCGCCGACTTCGAGCGCGGCCTGTCGATGCGCCTGGAGGGGGCAACGGCGTTTCCGGCGGCAATGGCGTTCGGCGCGACGAGCGACAAGGAGTTGGCGCGCGAATTCGGCCGCATCAGCGCGCAGGAGTCGCGTGCCATCGGCGTGGAATGGAACTGGTTCCCGATTGCGGATGTCAATTCCAATCCCGCCAATCCCATCATCGATACGCGCTCATTCGGCGAAGATCCTGTGCTGGTAAGCGAAATGGTCGCCGCCTACATCGAGGGTGCGCGCAGCGAGGGATTGTTGACGACGGCGAAGCATTTTCCCGGCCACGGCGACACGGACACGGATTCACACCTCACCCTGGCGCGCGTGCCGGCAAGCATGGACCGGCTGAACGCGGTGGAGTTGGTTCCGTTTCGCGGCGCGATTGTCGCGGGAGTGGACTCGGTGATGGTGGGCCATCTGATTGTTCCCGCTGTCGAGCCCGACCCCAATCGCCCGGCCAGCGTCTCTTCGCACGTGATCAAGGATCTGTTGCAAGGGCAACTCGGTTTCAAGGGGCTCGTGGTCACTGATGGAATGGATATGGCGGGGCTGACGCATGTCTTCACGGGATCGGAGGCGGAGATTTCGAGCGAGGCGGCCGTCGCGGCCGTGGAGGCGGGCGAGGACATGGTCATTCTTCCCGGCGACCTCGCGGGCGCGTATGACGGCCTGCTGGCGGCGGTGAAGAAGGGTGAAATTTCAGAAGCGCGCATCGACGAAAGCGTGCTGAAAATCCTGCGCATGAAGGCGTCGGTGGGTTTGAACGAAAACCGTTTCGTAAGTCTCGCCAACGTTCAGGACGAAGTGGCGCGACCGGAGAACGTAGCGATTGCCGAAAGCGTTGCCGATCGGGCGATGACATTAGTGACGGACGGCGGCAAACTCATTCCGCTGCAGGCGCAGGCGACAGCGACCGCTGGTCAGCCGGCTTCGCGCATCGTTGCGGTGATTTTTGCGGACCGGCCGCGCGGCAGTGACGGAGGCCGCGCCTTTGCGAGTGAGTTGCGCAAGCGTGCTCCCGGCGCGACGGTCTTCTTTGTCGATCCCAGCAATTCAGGTTATGTATTCGCCAGCGTGCTGGCCGCGGTGCGAGATGCGGGCAGCGTGATTGCCGTCGCCGAGTCGGTTCCCAATCCCCAGCGAACCACGCAAGGGCGCGCGGGCGGGTCGGCCAGTCTGGACACGGGACCGATGCAGTTGCTCAACGAGATGGTGAAGACGGCGGGAGCGAAGACAATCGTCGTCGCGTTCGGCAATCCCTACACGGGAGGGTCAATCCCGGGCATCCAGACGTACATTTGCACGTATTCGAACACGGTGGTTTCCGCATCGAGCCTGGTGCGTGCGCTGTTCGGCGAGATTTCAATTCACGGACGGCTGCCGGTGTCGATTCCCAACCTTGCGCCGCGTGGAACAGGACTCGACCGCGATGCGATTGCGGCGCGAGCCAGCACGCCGTAGAAGAGGCCGATGGTTTTTGAGAGGAGCAATCGAGTGATTGCCGCAGATGCAATTCCGAGAGTTGTTCGGCCGTGGCGCGGCGGAGTACGCAGCATAGGCCGCGCGATCGTGGCCGGCTTGGCGCTGGCCGTGTTGCTTAGCGTGATACCGGCTCAGGCGCAGCAGTCTGTCGACCATCCGGATGCGGTGGTGGCCAGACCCGTGGTGAATATGTACAGGAGCGCAACGGATGCGAGCGACGTGGTTTCGCAGGCGCTTTACGGCACCGGTGTGCTGACGCTCCAGAACAGCCAGGGCTGGTTCAACATTCGTACCGCGGATGGATACACGGGCTGGGTGGAAGCGTCGGACCTGAAGACGCTGAACGGTAGCGCCTACGCACCGAGTGGCGATGCGGTGCGCGTGGCGGCGTTGAGCGCAAACGTTTATCGCGAACCCGACGTGACGAAACACGCGCCGCTGTTGCAACTGCCGTGGGAGGCGCGGCTGGAGCCGGTGCCCGCTCCGGCGAAGAACACCGAGCGCTGGCTCGAGGTGCGACTCGTGGATGGGCAAATGGGCTGGGTGCAGCGCGGCGATATCAGCAACGATTTCACGCCTGTAAGCATAGGCGACATGCTCCAGCTTGCACACCGGTTTATCGGCACCACGTACACCTGGGGCGGCGTGAGCAGCTTTGGTTTCGACTGCTCGGGATTTACGCAAATGCTGGAACGGCAACGCGGTATCGGGATGCCGCGCGACGCGGATATACAAGCTGCCTGGAGCGGCGTGATTGCCGTGGAGCGCAAGGACCTTCAGCCGGGCGACCTTCTATTTTTCGGCTCGAGCCCATCCAAAATCACGCATACCGGCATGTACCTGGGTAACGGCGAGTTTATTCACGACACCACGCACGGCCATCCAGGCGTGCAGATCAGCCGGCTGGACGATATGCCGTGGACGCAGCTACTGGTAGCGATACGGAGAGTGAAACCATGAATCGACGCGATTGTTTGAAAATTGCCGGCGCAGCCGCGGTGCTTCCGTTTGCGAACTCGGCCGCACGGCCGCAATCCGCGCAGGGTCCGTGCACGGTCGAGGCGGGATTGAAGCGTTTGATGCTGCGCCACACCTGGACGACGACCATGTCGTCCAGCGATTATCGCGACACCGTGCAGGTGGAATACCGGCGCGACGGGATTTCCGGGCACGGTGAGGGCGCGCCGATTGTGCGCTACCAGGAGTTTCCGGCATCGGCCATGAAGGCCGTTCAAGCCATTGCGAACAAAATCACCGCGGGCGATCCCTGGCAGTATCAGAAGTTTCTTTTTGAGATCCGCAAGGCGCTAGGCGACCAGCAGCACGCCGCGATGGCTGCCGTCGATATCGCCATTTTCGATTGGCTGGGCAAGAAGCTCAATGTGCCGCTTTACAGGTTTCTGGGGCTGGATGCAGCGGATGCGCCGATCACGGATTTTTCCATCGGCATCGACACCCCGGAGATCACCCGCCAGAAGACGCGCGAAGCCGCGGATTTTCCGATTCTGAAGGTCAAGGTGGGCCTGAAGACCGATGAGGCGACCATCGAAGCCGTGCGCAGCGTGACCAACAAGCCCATCCGCGTGGATGCCAACGAGGGCTGGACCGACAAGGAAGAGGCGATCCGCAAGATCAACTGGATGGAATCGCAGGGCGTGGTGTATGTAGAACAGCCCATGCCTGCGCACATGCTGGAAGAGACCCGCTATGTGCGCAGCAAGGTGCACCTGCCGATCATTGCCGACGAGGCGTGCACAGAGGTCACAATGATTCCAAAGCTTGTCGACGCTTACGACGGAATTAACGTCAAACTCGACAAAGCAGGCGGCATTTTGGAATCGCTGCGGTGGATCGAGGTGGCGCGCGCCATGAAGATGAAGGTGATGCTAGGCTGCATGGTGTCGAGTTCCTGCTCCGTAACCGCTGCGGCCCACTTGTCGCCGCTGGTGGATTACGCCGATCTCGACGGCAACCTGCTTGTGGCTAACGATCCGTGGGTCGGCGTGCGCGTGGAGAAAGGCAAGCTGATTCTTCCCGAGGGACCGGGATTGGGCCTGACGCCGGCCTAGAACGCGACGTAAGATCTGTTGAAGTTTTTGCAATGTGCGTGGACGTGTTTTCGGGCAATCGGTAAGCTGGTTGAGCAAAGTGCGTGGATGCAGTCTGCCAGGGCCCGCGGCAGCGCTTAACCTGGAGGTTCACTTCAAAGTGGAACCAATGGAATTGATGACAAACCGAAGCCGGAAGCCGCGTCCATCGCCCCTGGACCGCAGAAGCGGCATCCCGCTTTATCACCAGATTCAGCAGCGCCTTCTGGATCAGATCCAATCCGGCGAACTGAAGCCGGGCGAGCCCTTGCCGTCGATTCAGCAAATCGCTACGCGGATGGGCGTGAGCCAGATGACGGTGCGGCAGGCGGTGGGCGCACTGTGCGAGCGCGGAGTGATTTACAGCCGGCAGGGAAAAGGCACGTTCATTTCCGGCATCAAGCTGGAGAGGGATTTTCGCCAGGTTCTTTCTTTCTCAGAAGAGACACAGGCGCGCGGAGCCTTGCCCAGCTCCAAGGTGCTGTCGTTCCGCATCCAGGCGCCAACCCAGGAGGTGAAAGAGGCATTGGGCCTGAGCGACGGGGAGCACGTCTTCAATCTGCGCCGGGTGCGCTGCGGCAACGCCATTCCCATGGGCATTGAGTCCAGCTGCCTGCCGGTGCAGCTGTGCCCAGGACTGATGGAGACCTTCGATGCCACGACCTCGCTCTACGATGAGCTGGCGCATCAATACGGAATCCAGTTGATGGTGACCGATGAGGTGGTGGAAGTGGGTAAAGCCAGCGCGGAAGATGCGCGCCTGCTGCAGATCGCTGCGCAGAGCCCGATCTTCCTGTTTACGCGGGTCTCGTATCTCGAAAACGGCACGCCGGTGGAACACGTGAAGTCTGTCTATCGCGGGGACCAATACAAGATTGTGAACCGGCTCATGCGCTTGAAGCGTGAACGGGTGGCAGCGCCACTTGTCGCCTCGACCAAGCCGGCGACCGATGCAATCAATTGATCGCGACGCTCGCGGCATCGTGGGCGAATGGCGCGCATTGATAGCAGCTTTTGCCCTAGCCGTGCGTTCCTCACGCATCATCGTGGGCCCGGCGTACCTTGGCTAGCCACAACTTGATCGGCTCGGCCCTGGGGCTGGGGACGGACTACGCCTGGCGCAGCAGGGACTCGGCGGTGGCCACGTCGGTCAGCCGCTGCTTGCCGTCGGCCGCAGTGAGCTTCAACAGGTGACAGTTTGTCACCTGCTGACGATGCTAGTTGCAGCTTTGAGGTACTCGAATGACTCGGGAGCCGGCTCGATTCGGCCGAGATCAACGGTGGATGGTGCGCACGGTTACGATCTGGATGGAGACTGGCGCTCCAGCAACTGCCTGCGCCCGAACCAGGGCTTCGAAATAGGGTGAGTGTTGCGAGTCGCCATGATTGGCCAGCGCTCGTTCAAGTTGAGCTCGATCATCCGGGTTGGCGAGGAGCTCGCCCAACGCCTCAGTGCCCTCTTGCCGCAGGCCCTGAAGAATGAGGACATTTCCCTGACCCATGCTGCCTGGCAGCAGCGAGATGGTGGCGTAGTCCTGCCCACCGGCGCCAGTCTGAGCCAAACCCTGATAGATGTTCTGTTCGCCGGGTAGCGGCTTCTTGTTGAGGAAGTACATTTTGCCGCCTATGCCGTCTTCCACCTCCTGGAAATTGAGCTGGTTTGCGAACAACAATACCCAGGGATTGGAAGTAGGGCTGCCCACAAACACATAATTTCCCCGTTCCAGATCGCGCCGGTCGAGGTCACGCGCCGAGGTGAGGACAAGCTGTGTGTCAAGCGGCCCAGCGAGTTTCTTGAGGCTGGAATAAACGGTCAGATCCGCAAACGAGGTGAGCTGCGAATCCGAAATGTAGTTGACCAGCCGGGAGAAATTGGCATCGAGGTGGGGCGGAATCATGCTTTCGCGAAAGCCGGGCCGCAAATACTCCTCGAGGGTGACTTCATGGTTACCGAGTTGCCGCAGCATGGTGCTGCTGTCGGAGACCACGATTGATGTTTGCCGATCCTGTTGGATGACGGCGTTCAGGGGCCAGGGCACAGGGATGGGAGCGGCTGTCTGGGCCGCGTGACGCCAGCCAAAAGCACAGACGATTGCCGCCGCTATAGCGACCCAGAACAGCACTTCCCGAATCGCAATTCGCCAAGACTTTCTGCTCGCGGCCGGCGCGGCTGGGGTGGATGGAGCCGGCAGCTTGGCTGCCGGCTCCGAACTTTGAAACTCCAGCACGTAAGAACCTTTGGGAATATCCGCGCGCTGGAGTTCATGCCGGCCTTCCTGGTCGAAATACTCATGGAGGCGAAGCCGGAGTTGGCGGACGTGAACGCGGACCGCGCTATCGTCAGCCGGACTGTAACCGGCGGGCTTGCCGAAGACGGCTTCGCCGATTTGGCGCTCGGTCAGAGCGTCGGCCTTCCCGCGGATGGTATTTTCCGCAAGATACAAAAACAGGCTGTGCAGGTTTGTGGATTTTTGGAAAGGGGCCGAGTGAAGAATGCGCTCAACGAGTTCCCATCGCGGATCGGACCGCAAATCCCGATCGAGTGTGACGACCAGGTGCGGTTCATCCTGCCTAATCTCGGTGGTCGCCATAATGGCACCTATTATATATGGATGCGAATTAGAGGCGACAGCCCCCCGATGGCCGCCGCGCCCCGCGGGTCGCCTCATTAGATGAGGTTTAACGGCTAGAAATCGGCCCTGAAGGGCGCTTCCGAGCGATTTGGATCAGATCCAATGGCCCAGTCTGTGGTCTTATCTCGGTCTGGGGCTTGACGCACAATGCGAAAACAATGATTTCACCATGTTTTTCGGGGGTTAAGCCCTTGGCAGACACCATGTGTTTGACGAAACTCGCTGGTGGTCAGTCAACCATCTTCTCGGGCGACGGGAGTGTTCATCGAGCTTTGGTGAATCGAAACGTCCGACCTGAACGGGAAACGCTCAACTTGCTATGGAGGCAAGGCAAATGACTTACGCAGGCAAATTTCTACCGGGCGCCAGCAACGCGTCAAGAACCATGCGGTTCGGTCTCTGGATATGGGTGCTGCTTTTTGCGATTGCAGGCCCGGCATTTCAAAAAGTTCACGCGCAGGCGACGGGACTCACCGGCACGGTGACCGATCCTTCGGGTGCGTCGATTGCAGGCGCGACGGTGGCGTTCAGGAACGAGGCGACCGGGACTACGGCGCAATTTGCGACCGCGTCTTCCGGTGTGTACTCCGCGCCGCTGGACGCCGGAATATGGGACGTTTCCGTCGAGAGCAAGGGTTTCCAGAAGTTTGAAGCCACTCACGTGGCGGTTGAAGTGGGCGCCATGCCAACCTTCAACATCAAGCTGACGGTGGGATCGGCCAGCGAGACGGTGAAGGTGACTTCGGAAGGAGCGCTGGAACTGGACACGACGAACCCGCAGCTTGACTCCATACTGCCCTCGGTGGAAGTCACGGATCTGCCTCTTCTGATCAACGGCTATATGCGCCAGATTACCGCCTTTGCCACGCTTGCCCCGGGCGTGCGCGCCGGTTCTTACGGCACGGTGACGGTGGAAGGCGGCGCTCCCAGCCAGATCAACTCGTCCGGCAACTATTACAACGGCCTGCAAATTGACACGGCGTCAAACGCCAATTCGAATCCGCCGTACGAGATGGTGGACCAGTTCCGCGTGATCCGCAATTTATTTTCGGCTCGCTACGGAATGGTGCAGGGAGCGGTCGATTACGGCATGCGTGAAGGCACCAACAAGTTGCACGGCGACGGCTTTCTCATCGACCGCAACCAATTTTTTGACTCGGACGGCTTTTTCCCGGTTTACAACGGTCAGGGCAAACCGATCCCGCCGGCAAATATCCAAACCGAATGGGGCGGCACCGTCGGCGGTCCCGTGGTTCTGCCCAAGCTCTACAACGGTCACAACAAGACCTTCTTCCTCTTCAGCATCGATCTTTACAGCTGGAAGCAGGGTCAGACGGTGTACGGCTCAGTTCCAACGGCGGCCGAGGTTGGCGGCGACTTCACCAAATTCGTCAATTCCAACGGCGTACAGATTCCGATTTACGATCCGACCACCGGCCTGCAGTTCGAGGGTTGCGGCGGCAATCAGCCCAACGTTATTTGCCCCAGCCGCATCGACCCGCTGTCGAAGACGCTTCTGCAGTACATTCCTGCTCCCAACGCGACGGGAACCAATTACGGGCTGCAGAATAACGAAGCCCCAGCGATCCCGTCCTTAACGATTCAGAACCGGGCATGGGGCCTCACGGTGGATCATCAGCTCTCGCAGAACCAGAACATCTCCTTCACCTGGTGGCGCAGCCGTTACTTCCAGCCCCAGATCGAGGAGTCGAGTACCGCTGCCATCGTGCCGGCCAGCAACCCGCTCAGCGGTGTGGAGTATCTGACCGACGATGCCAACGTCTGGCTGGCGAACTACTCCAAGACCATGACGCCGAACCTGGTAATGACGGCAGGCTTCGCGGCGCAGGACAAGTGGCAGAACAACGTGAATGCCAACACCAACGTGAGCTTTGCCGGCATTGCGGGCGGCACCACCATGCCGCACATCAGCTTCAACGGCCAGGAAGCGCCCACGGGTTTTGGCAACAGCAACAGCGACATCGTCCTCTACCACGTGAACAACATCGGCTGGAACCTGTTCAACAACTGGATGTGGAACAAGGGCCGCCACACCTTCAACATTGGCGGCGAGTTCCACCATTACTACGCGAACGACCTCAGCAATTACAGTGGCGGGCAGTTTAGCTTCAGCCAGGCCGAGACCTCGATTCCAAATACGGCCAATTCCAACTTCTCACAATACGGCAGCTCGTTTGCCAGCTTCCTGCTGGGCCTGCCGGACTCCGCCGCCCGCACATCCTCCAACACCACGGCTATCAACACCCAGTCTTACTCCGCGTACCTCCAGGACGATGTCAAGGTCACGCACAAGCTGACCGTGAACCTGGGCCTGCGCTACGACCTGATGTTGCCCTATACCATGGCCCAGAACAACAATGTGTTCCTGGCCGCGGGTGAAGGAAATCCGTCCGCAGTCACTTCGGGGGGCACCATGCTGCTGGGTGCAGCCACCGAATACGGCAACTGCGCGGGTTGCGTAGGATCAAACCAGATTAATGTTCACGATCTTTACTTTGGCCCGCGCGTGGGCTTCGCCTACAATCTCGACAGCAAAACCGTGATTCAGGGCGGATATACCATCACCTACCTGGGCTACGGCGGCGCTTACGGACAGGGCGAGGGTGCGTACGGCTCCCCCAACAGCATGGCCGGATTGCTGGGCGGCAGTTACACACTCAGCTCCACCGGCGGCTATCAATCCGCCTACGGCCAATGGACCAACCCCGCCACCACAGCGGCAAATCCCATTCCCGCCGTGAGTCCCACACCCTTCAGCCTGGGACTGGGTGTTGCCCAAACCATCTACTATCTCGATTACGCTCACAACGGCGAGGGCGGCCACCTGCAAATGTGGAGCCTGAGTATTCAGCGCCAGCTTCCCTGGCATACGATGCTGACCATCGACTATACCGGGAACCGGGCTACGCACTTGTCGGGCTATAACATCAACCCAATCGAACAGGCGAACCCGTCGATTCTGTCGTACGGTGGGGTGCTCGCAGATAACATCAACTCGTCGGCAGCAATAGCGGCTGGGGTCACGGCGCCCTACACAGCGTTTGCCAGTCAATTCGGCGGCAGCGCTACCGTCAACCAGGCGCTCAAACCGTATCCGCAATACTCCGCCGTGACACGGGCGTGGGATCAGGGCGGCACCACGTACTTCAGCGCCTTCCAGTTCCAGGCCGACAAGCACCTTTCGAACAACATCAACTTCCTGGCCAGCGTTGAGCTGCCCAGGCTGTACGACAACCTGACCACGGCGGTGAACAAATATAACCCGCAGCAGATGTGGGGCCTGGATACGACCGGCTCGTTTGAAAGCAAGGCTGCCGTCCTCTATGAGCTCCCCATCGGCCGGGGCCAGCGCTGGCTCAACACCGGCACTTTGGGCAAGTACGCAGGCGGCTGGCAGGTGTCCGCTATCCTCACTTACAACAACTCTCAGCCGCTCAATATCACGCAGTCGGGTGAGAGCTTTATGAACGGCACCAACTACCCCAGTATCAACCCTAATGTCCCGATGTGGTCCGGCAACTATAACAAGGTCACGAGTTTCTTTGAGGGTAAGGTGGCGACCGCGCCGTACCTGTTCAGCACCAACGCCTACATCAACACCGGCAGTGAGTATGTGCTGGGCAACGCCAACCGCAACTACAGCTCGGTGCGCGGCCCCTGGTACCCGGTGGAAAACCTGAGCGCCAAGAAGACGTTCCATTTCACAGAGGGGACTTCGTTCTCTTTGCGCATGGACTACTTCAACGCGTTGAACCGGGTGCAGGCGCCGAACCCGACCGTCACGCTTGGCTCCTCGAACTTCGGCCAGGTCACAAGCAAGTTCACGGCCACCAACCGCCAGGGACAGGCTCAAGCCACCTTTAACTTCTAGGTCGAATGCTGGATGCTCAATGGGCGGCGGCGGTTTTCCAGTCCGCCGCCCTGTTGAGCCCTCGCTCGGCCAGAGGGTGGGATTCAAGCCGACAAAGCAACTTGAACATAGTGATCATGCGGGCGTCAGGCTTGAGCCTGCTCATGAAATGCCCTTCGTGCGCCCTTGGAGAGCGCCGAGGATCAGTGAAGCAGCGTGAGGGACGAGTGCAGCGTCAGTTTCTGCAAACGCCGGGCGTCCTGGCTTGCGATGAAACCAGAGGTGACTCATTTGTCGATTGGAGAAATTCAGATGGGTTCGCTCGGCGGCAGCTTGCTTGCGGCAGCGATGTTGGCCGGCTTCGTCGCAACGGCCAGCGCGCAAAACCAGACTAGCCAGCCGAAACTGATGCCTTCAGGCCAGTACATCACGCCGCTGGCGCCGACGGGCGCGACGTTCTCAAAGCTGAATCCGGGGCTCAAGGATTTTCCGGACTATACCGTGGGCGAGGCAGTGAAGACTGTCATCAGCCCTGACGGAAATACGCTGCTCATTCTCACCAGCGGCTTCAATCGCCTCAATGACGATCAAGGCCATCGGGCCGATGCGGATTCGAACGAATACGTGTTCGTCTTCGACGTAGCTCATGGCAGTCTTCGCCAGACGCAGGTATTGCAAGTGCCGAACACATTCTTCGGCCTCGTCTTCGCGCCCGACGGCAATCGGTTTTACGTCTCCGGAGGGGTGGACGACAACATCCATGTTTTTGCCCGCGCCAGCGGCGCATGGGTCGAAAGCGGCGCGCCGGTCATGCTGGGCCACAAATCCGGCGCGGGCTTCCACGGGAAGCCGATGGTTGCGAACCTGGCGGTTAGCGCCGATGGCAGAACCTTGGTCGCCGCCAATATCGCTGACGATACCATCTCGATTGTTGACCTTCACAGTGGCGTAAAGGTTGGCGAACTCGTTCTGCGAGCGGGAAACATTGAGGCTCCCCGGCCGGGTGAAGACGCTGTCCATACCGCGGACGAGAATGGCGCCGTCTCGCAGGGCGGAAGTTTTGACCGCAGCGCGGTTGCTCATGGCGAATCGCCCTTCGGTGTCGCAATCCAGGGAAGCGCAACGGCCTACGTATCGAGCGAGCGCGACCGCGAGATCGATGTGATCGACATTGCACAGCCGGCCGCGCCAAAGCTGAAGGCGCGCATTCCCGTTGCAGGCAATCCGAATAACCTGATGCTCAACCGGGCTGAGACGCGCCTCTATGTCGCTGCCGATAACAGCGATCGGATTTCCGTAATCGACACGGCGACGAAACGTGTGATCGAGGAGATTCGCACCACCGCACCCGCCGGCGTGCTGCGCGGACCGGCACAGCTTCCGGGCGCGGCGCCGAATAGTGTTACGTTGTCGCCCGACGAAAAGACGCTCTACGTCACCAACGGCGGCATGAACGCCATCGCAGTGATCGCAATTGGCCCGGGCGCGCCGCATCGCGTGGTGGGCCTGATCCCGACCGGTTGGTATCCGCAATCGATCAGCGTTGCCCGCGACGGCAAAACCTTGTATGACGTCAACAGCAAGAGCGACCCTGGCGCCAATCCGTTGCGCGGCGGCGTATCGATTCCCGCGGCGACGTTCCTCGCGCATGAAGCGGCGAACCAGTACATTCTGCAGCTGGAAAAAGCAGGGTTGCAGGCCATTCCCGTTCCCAACCGGCAGGAACTCGCCTGGCTTACGAAGAAAGTGGCGGCCAACGACTTCCTCAACACCGTGCCCAATCCCCAGGACGAACAGACGATGGCGGCGCTGCGCCGGCATATCAAGCACGTCATCTACATCGTGAAGGAAAACCGGACCTACGATCAGTTGCTGGGCGATCTCGATCGCGGCGATGGCGACCCCAGCCTTGCGGAATTCGGAAAGCTGATCACACCCAATCAGCACCGGCTGGCGGAGCAATTCGTCGATCTCGACAATACACTTTGCAGCGGTGAAGTAAGCGGCAACGGCTGGCCGTGGAGCACGGCCGCGCGCGAGACGGACTTCAATGTCAAGACGGTGCCGCTCGGCTATGGCGGCCGAGGCTCACCGCGCGCCGATACGGCAGCAGATGGTCCCGACGGCGAAAAACAACAAGGCTATCTCTGGGACTCGGCGCTGCGGCACAAACTCACGATGCGCAACTACGGCTTCGAGACGCGCATTCCGCCCCACACCCCGGTCGTTCCCGACCCGTTTGCGAGCCACACCGTAGTCGAGGTTCCGGTATGGCCGCACCTCGCCGGCGTCACAGACCCGTACTTCCGCGCCTTCGACAACAACTATCCCGATTTCCGGCGCGAGCGCGAGTGGGAGCGGGAATTCGATCAGTATGTTGCCCAGGGCAACTTGCCGGATCTGGAGTTCGTCCGCTTCATGCATGACCACGAGGGCGATTTCTCCACCGCCATCGACGGCATCAACACGCCGGAAAAACAGACCGCGGACAACGACTACGCGGTGGGAAAGCTGATCGATCGGGTGGCGCATAGCCCCTACGCCTCCTCCACGCTCATATTCATCATTGAGGACGACGCGCAAAATGGCCCAGATCACGTCAACGCGCATCGCACGGTTGCCTTCGTGGCTGGTCCTTATGTAAGGCAGGGGAGCGTCATCCACGAGCGCTATTCGACCGTCAATATGGTTCGCACCATCGAAGATGTACTGGGGCTCGGCCACCTTAACATCAACGACGCATACCAGCGGCCGATGACGGCGGTCTTCGATCTTCATCAGGCGGCCTGGACCTACGACGCGATAACACCCGCGCCGATCGCAAAGGAGCTTTCCGCAAATCCGTTGCAGAGTGAAAGAGCATCGGCATTCCACGACGCGCAGTCTGCCGCTTATTGGGCGCGCCAAACGCGTGGCTTCGACTGGTCGCAGGAAGATCGTGTACCGGCCGTACTTTTCAATCAAATTCTCTGGAAGGGCCTGACAGGCGGTTTGCCGTATCCTGCAGCACGCGATCAGCAGGACTTTAGCCGCGACCGCGCTGAGGTTTTGAAGGCGCGCAGCGTCCGCTTCCTGTTTCAGGGGCAGTGACTTCAAATGCTTTCGGGCTTGTTCATTTTTCAAAACGATCGAATTGGGCATTCACTATTTGAGCGGTGCATCGAAATGCGGCGAACTTAAGAAGAAAAGAGCGTCAGTCTAATGCGGATACGACTCAGCAATCCATTCACTTCCGTCTTTGTATCGATCCTTACTGTTCTGGCGCCCACTTCCGCCATGGCGAAGTCGGCGCCTCCCGAACCGCTTGTACTCAGCAGCGGCTGGCAATTGCAGGACGCGGCCAAAGTGCCGCGAGCCGGCAAGGAGGTCGCGTCCGCTGGGTTCAACAGCGACGGATGGTACAGCGCCACAGTTCCGGGAACCGTCCTGACGACGCTGGTGAACAATCACGTCTATCCCGAGCCGCTCTACGGGGAGAACAATCGTCCCGAAGTGATTCCAGAGAGCCTGGCGCGCACTTCTTACTGGTACAGGACACTGATCGAGGTTCCGAGTTCCTATAAAGACCACCACATCTGGCTCAACTTCGATGGCATCAACTACTCGGCGGCAGTGTGGGTGAACGGGGTTCAGGTCGGCGCCATCCGCGGAGCCTTTATCCGCGGCATCTTCGATATCACGGCGAATGTGCAGCCGGGCAAGAAGGCCGTGCTGGCAGTGCTGGTGACACCGCAACCGCACCCCGGAATCTCGCACGAACATACACTGCGCAAGGGGCTGGGGAAGAACGGCGGCGAGAGCGCTATGGATGGTCCAACATTCTTCTCGACACTGGGATGGGATTGGATCCCTGCGATTCGCGACCGCGATACCGGAATCTGGCAGAAGGTGTTTCTCTCTTCCACCGGCCCGGTGGTGGTGAAAGATCCGCTGGTGACGACCGAGCTTCCTCTGCCCAGGATCGACGCGTCCGATGTGACGGTGCAGACGACGGTCGAGAACATCAGCGACCAGCCGCAGCACGGCGTGGTCGAAGGAGCGATCGAAAACGTCGTTTTCCAGCAGCAGGTGGAACTCGCTCCGCACAGCAAGCGGTTGGTGACCTTTGACTCCAGGAATACTCCCGCACTGCAGATCGATCATCCGCGGCTGTGGTGGCCGAACGGCTACGGACCGCAGAATCTTTACCGTCTGCACCTGGACTTCAAAATCGGGCGCAATGTTTCCGACGCACAGGACGTCGATTTCGGTGTGCGCAAGATTTCCTATTCGGTTCCCGGCACCGACACTCTCACCATCTCCGTCAACGGCGTGCCGATCTTCATTCGCGGGGGCGATTGGGGCCTGGACGAGGCCATGAAACGCATTCCGCGCGAGCGGCTCGAGGCCGAGATTCGCATGCATCAGATGGCGCATTTGAACATGATCCGCAACTGGGTGGGCCAGAGCACCGGCGAGGACTTTTACGAGTTGTGCGACAAGTACGGAATTCTGGTGTGGGACGAATTCTTCCAAGCCAACGCCCCCGATGGTCCGGATCCCGCCGATATCGATACGTACATTGCCAATGTTCGGGACAAGGTTCTGCGCTACCGTAACCACCCCTCGATTGCTCTGTGGTGTGCGCGCAACGAATCCTATCCTCCGCCCGAGATCGATGCCGCCCTGCGCAAACTGCTGGCTGAGCTCGAGCCCACACGGCGCTATCAACCCAACTCCACCGATGGCGCCGGCGTGCGCTCGCACGGACCCTATAATTGGCGAGCTCCGCGCTTTTTCTATCGCATCACCGACGATTTCTTCAAGACCGAGACCGGCAGTATGTCCGTGCCTACTCTGGAATCAATCGAGGGCATGATGCCCAAGAAAGATTGGGAGACGATCAACGATGACTGGGCGGAACATGACTTCGCCCTGGGCGCGCAGCATGGAGAAAAATACCCCGGCATCCTTGCTGGCCGCTACGGCAAGATCGCCAACCTCGCCGACTTCGTGCGCAAGGCGCAGATGGCCAACTACGAGGCCTTTCGCGCTATGTACGAAGGGCGTAACGCGCAGCTCTTCCATCCCGCGACCGGCGTCATTACCTGGATGAGCAACCCGGCGCAGCCCAGCTTTGTGTGGCAGCTCTACCACTACGACCTCGAACCAATGTCTTCGCTCTTCGCCGTGATGCATGCCTCCGAGTTGCAGCACATCCAATTCAATGAGGCGAACGGCGAGCTGCAGGTGATCAACAATCTTCCCACGGCGATCGCCAATGCGACCGCGCGCGTTTACCTCTACAACCTGGACGGTTCTCTCGCTTACCAGCACGAAATCCCCGTGACGGCACCGGCCGAAGCCGCCACCAACTTTGGCCCCGTCGAGTTTCCGGCTACGCTTTCGGCCGTCCATTTTCTCAAGCTTGAGCTACGCGACACAAAGGGCAATCTGCTCTCCAGCAACTTTTACTGGCGCGCCGTGCCCGATCGCCTCGACGACCTGACCGCATTGAACCAGCTACCCATGGTCACACTCGAAGCCAAGGCTGAGCGCAAGGACGAAGGCGGAAAGCGGCTGTTGACGGTCACTCTGCGCAATCCGACGGCCAACATCGCCATTATGGCGCATCTGCAACTGCGGCGGAGTTCCGGTGAGCGCGTGTTGCCCGTTTTTTATGACGACAACTACATTTCGCTGGTGCCGAATGAAACCAAGACCATCACCATCGAAGCCGCCTTGAGGGACTTCAGCGGTGATGACGCGCTGGTGGTGCTCGATGGCTGGAATGTTACTGTGGCTCCAAAGTCGTTCGCGGGCGTTTCTGTGGCGCCCAATCTGGAAGCACAACCAGATCGCTGGCCGGCCACCGGACTGCCGTTTCAGACTACGGACTTGCGCTGATGTGCTTTTGCCGGCGGCGAGAAAGATGATCCGCACGCGACGCATGAAGAGCGGCTCGTGCATCCAGGGAAAGCGACGGCACAATGAAGATCTCTCGACGGACGCTTGCCAGGGGATTGGCCGCGGCGGGTGCGGCAGCCGGCTTTGGTGATTTGCTGCGAACAGAGCCGTTAACAGCCGCGAGGCGCGAAAGCTCAACGGTATGGGAGAGAGTTTATCCGGGCGTGTGGAGAACGACCATCGGCACGCCGGAGCACTTCACCCCGGTTTCGAGCCGCCTAGTTCCGGCGCAGGTTGAGGCATTCGCAAAACTCCCCAAGGTGGACACAGCGCCCTTGCCCAAGCTTCGGGGCCAACAGACCAAGCGCGGGTGCAAGGTGCAATTGCCGCTGCGGCCGAACGAACAGATTTATGGAATGGGGCTGCAGTTTCTTTCGTTCGCACAGCGAGGCAAGAAGAAAGTTGCACGCGTCAATGCCGATCCAAAGTTCGATACCGGGGACTCGCACGCGCCCGTACCGTTTTATGTAACGACGGAAGGCATCGGCATCCTGATCGACACGGCGCGCTACGCGACGTTTTACTTCGGCGATGCGCGGCCCAAGCCTACGCATGCGGCCGACTGGGCGAACAACGCCAATCCGGATCCGAATTACACGCAGAACATCCAGGATGGCGACGCAGGGCAAATCACCGTAGAAGTTCCGCGCGCCAGCGGCGTCGATGTCTATCTTTTCGGCGGGCCCGAGATGCTGGATGCGGTTCGGCGCTACAACGTTTTTTCGGGCGGCGGCGTCGCTCCGCCGGAGTGGGGTCTTGGTTTCTGGTACCGGATGGATGCACGCGGAACACAACAATCCGCGCTGGCGCTGGCAAAGGAGTTCCGCGAGCGCAGGATGCCTTGCGACGTGATTGGACTCGAACCCGGATGGCAGACGCATGCGTACTCCTGCACCTTTGCCTGGAACCGAGATCGCTTCCCGGACCCCTCAAGCTTTGTGCGTTCGGCCGGGGAGATGAACTACAAGGTGAATCTCTGGGAGCACGCATTTACCGATCCGGCGTCGCCGCTTTTTGCCCAGATCGAGCCTCATTCCGGGGATGATGGCGTATGGGGCGGATTGGTTCCCGACTTTGCGGGCGAAGCGGCGCGCGCGGCCTTTGGGGCATACCATGCGAAGACGTTTCTTGACGCGGGCGTAAGCGGATTCAAGCTGGACGAGTGCGATAACTCCGACTTCACCGGCGGGTGGTCGTTCCCGGAGTGCAGCGTGTTTCCGTCAGGTGTGGACGGCGAGCAGATGCACAATGTGTTCGGGCTGCGCTATCAGATGGCGCTGTGGGACGAATTCCGAAAGCGCGGCTCGCCGACGTACAATCTGGTCCGCTCCAGCGGTGCACTGGCCGCGCCCTATCCCTTTGTGCTGTATAGCGACCTCTATGTGCACCGCGACTTTATCCGCGCACTCGTCAACTCCGGCTTCAGCGGATTGCTCTGGTCCCCAGAGGTGCGCGACGCCGTGAGCGAAGAGGATCTGGTTCGCCGTTTGCAAAGCGTGGTCTTCTCGCCGCTTGCGATGATCAACGCATGGTACATCAAAAATCCGCCATGGAAGCAGCTCAACCGTCGCCTCAACAACGCGGATCAATTGCTCGACGGCTGGGAAAAGCTCGAATCTCGATGCCGCGAAATCATTGGCTGGCGGATGCAACTTGTGCCGTATCTGACTGCCGCTTTTGAGCGTTACGCTCACGATGGAACTCCGCCCTTCCGTGCGCTGGTGCTGGACGCGCCGAAGGAAAGGCACCTCTACGGAGTCGACGATCAATATATGATGGGCGACCGCATGATGGTGGCGCCGATGTTTGCTGCGGAACCGGCGCGAAAAGTCGCGCTGCCGGAGGGTGATTGGCACGATTTCTGGACCGGCGAAGCACTCCAGGGCGGTTCAGAGCTGACTGTGCCCGCTTCGACCGAAAAGATTCCGGTTTATGTGAAGAGCGGAAGCATTGTGCCATGGGCGGATGGAGGGCAGTTCGCAGGCGCGCCGGAAACGCTGAAGGTGACTGCGCGCGTGTATGGCAACGGGTCCCTGCCCTTCATGCTCACCAAGGGAAGAGATTCGCAACACCTCAGTTGGAGCAATAGCCGCGGAAATGTTGAAGGCGAGGGAAGCTACGACGTGTATGCATGGGAGCACATGGGTTAGAACCGCATGCGCTTCGCCCGCAAGAAGCCCGAAGAAGATCGAAATCGCCAACTCGGGTCATCTTGTTCGATCTCTCTTGCGAGGACTTTGCTCTTTCTGGTCCATGCGTCCTTGGCTTCGCGGGGAGCGATCCCAGCGAACTCGCGAACGCGCTTGCCGCCCACCGGGTCGAACCCATCGAGATGGAACCTGGCGCCTGGGTTCCGCCAGTTCGCCAGGGTCCCAGCGATGTCAATCTCCTCCGGGTTTGGTTTGCCATCCCCATTGCGCTTCACAGCTAAGAATTGCCAGCGCCCAGCGTTCTTGCGATACTATGTCAGGCAAGCTTTTCCAGTCGTTTTGCTGTCAGCTTTACTGTCAAGCCGTTTCACGTTGCTCTTTTCTTCGGGTGCTGATCGAGGGGCCTTCGCGTACTGATGCTGGCTGGAATTGGGCTGAAGACTTGAGTAGATTGTGACTCAGATGGCAGTAGAATTGACAGTAAGTGAAAATGAAAATAGTAAATTATGGATTTTAAAGAGCGGGAGTAGTTCAGTGGCAGAACGTCAGCTTCCCAAGCTGAATGTCGCCGGTTCGATCCCGGTCTCCCGCTCCAATTCTCACCGTGTCGCTCCGGATCGCCGCGCCCCTAAATAGTTTTCTGCACCTTCATGACCAGGCAGGCGATGGTTTCGTCGCCCTTACGCAACACAGGGCTTTGGCGTGGCATCGAAAGCAACCGGCTGTGAGTCTCATCGAATCACGCCCGTCTCGCACCGGGAGGGGTTTTTGGCCCGGAACAGCAGTGTAACTGCTGAATCGGATTCTTTCTACGCATCGCACTGAGATTCCTGAATCACTAGATAACCCTTAGAAGTCGTTCATGCCTTCCTTATAAGGATCTGTCTAACCTAGCCCCATCATGAATCCAGGTTTGAAGCGCACCTGCCGCAATGCGTCGGGTACGCCAGGGTGAGTTGCGTCCGGTGCAACCTAAGCCGTTGGTAGCAGCCTCAACATTCTTAATTTCCTGAGCATGCGAGATTTGACGCACGCGCGGAGGTGCGCCCGAAATGCAATCTTTTCCTCAGCAGACTTGTCAAGAAACGCTCGGCTCTTAATAAACAAACTACGACTGCTTTATGTCCCGCTTATGTCTGCTGTCATGCAATAGGAAAAGTGAACACGACGGCAAATGATCTCGATTGAGTCACTGTTTTTCGCGGCAACTTTACGCTCTGTGTACTTTTCTCTGATGCAATTGCGAGCCGCGCGAGTACCCCGCAAATAGGGACTGTCAACACCGGATCAAAGTCCGGCGCCTGACAAATCATAAGACGACTTCTGAATTTCCCGCAGAAAGCGAGAGCTCAAAATGAGAAAGTTTTTTTGGAATGCCATGACGCTGGCGGCGATCGCCGCCGCAACTGCTTCTATCGGAGGGGCACAGACCAAACCGGCAAGCGCGCCACAACCGGCTTCGCTGGCGGCATCAACTCCGCCAGGCGCTGCCCCTGCTGATACCACCAGCCACTCAACCGCGGTCACGCCCCCGGCTGAAACGCCTCTCGAGCAGGAGGTCGAAGTCCTCAAGGCTCGCATCGACCAGCTCGAAAAAGAAGTTGAGCATACGGCCACTGTCCAGGGTTCCAATGACGCCGCTGCTTTGAGCACTGCGGAAAAGAATCTCGTCAGTCCTAATGACGCCTCCGCCCTTCATACTGCGGTGCCGGGCTCGAACGCGCTCAGCTCCGTTACGCCGCAGGAGCCCGCTGCTGCCGCTGCGCCGGCGCCCCCGGAGATCAGCGCAGAGAGACTGACCAAGGCAGCACCATTCCCAGGCGACTGGACCTGGTTGAATGACAACGGCCATCAGGTAGACAGCCCCATGGCCACCAAATACTTCACTCCGGAGTTTCGCGCCGATGTGAACTACACGCTCGATTTGAATCACCCCGAGGACGACTCGTTGGGCGGGTCGACAGAGACCTTCCGCTCCGACGAGTTTCAGTTGGAGCAGATCAGTATCGGCGGTGACCTCCGCCTCGATAATGTGCGCGGGCGCATCCTTTTTATGGATGGCATGTTCGCCACCACTACCGTTCGTAACGATGCCAGCCCTAACCGCGGCCAGTGGGATCTGGCTGACGCCTACAAATATGTATCTGAGGCATGGGGCGGGTACCACTGGGATGTGGCGCACGGCTTAAATCTGGACGCGGGCATCTTCGTGTCTTACATCGGCCTCTTCAGCTATTACAACTTCGATAACTGTACTTATCAGCCTTCGTTCGTTTCCTCGAATACGCCGTGGTTCTTCAACGGCCTTCGCATCCAGTATTTCCCCACAACCAAGCTGAAGATCGAACCATGGATCATCAACGGCTGGCAATCCTACGCCCGCTATAACGGACACGGCGGATTGGGCGGGCAAATTCTGTGGCGTCCCAACCCGAACACGGACGTGGTTTTCAATAACTACGGAATGGGCGAGGACGATGCCGGTTATCCCGGGCGCTCACGTGTCCATGCTGACTACAGCGTGCAGCAGAGGCTCTACAACAATCCCAAGAAATACCTGGATCAGATTGCCTGGACAATCACCGGCGATGCTGGTTGCGAGTACGGAGGCGGTGCTGCGGTCGGATACTACAATCCAAAGGGACTCTCGCCCGAAATGGGATCCGCCGACTCTTACACAGGCGGCGTGAACTGCCACAATAGCGCCAACGGAAAACCGAAACAGATGTTCATCGGGTGGATGAGCTACCTGCGCTTCTGGTGGGACAAGAATCTCTTCGCGATGACACTTGGCGGCGGCCAGATGAACAACCCAGGCCGTTACCTCACTCTGCTGCCTCCGATCGACGGCGCCACCGCCATCAGCGGTTCACCGTACTATACCGAGAACGCGGGCGATCGGGCTCAGATGCATGACGGCACCATCACCCTCGACTACATGCCCAGCCAGTTCATTACCTTCCGCCTCGAGTCGGGCTATCGCTACTCCGACACGCCTTACTGGAGCGGCCGCCGCGGCATCACGCCTCCCGGCGGAAACAACGGCTCGCCGGCACAATATGCCTGCGCCAGCGGCGCCCCGTCGGGGTACGGCTACGGCTCATTAGCGGCAGCTGAAAACGCCTGCTACATCGCGGGGAATGGAACGGCGTACAACAATACGAACACCATCTGGTGGCCCGATCTGCGGACCAATCAGACGGTCGTCACGGGCGCGATTATGGTCCGGTTCTAGCCGGCGCAGTTTGGTCTGGAACGGAAAGGCATCCGGCCATTATTACTCAAGGATGCTGATGAAATTAGAGGGTAATTGCTCATGGAGTTGGTCCTCAATCTCGGCTGGGTGGTGCTGGTCACGCTGATGATCTGGCTGTGGCTGCGCCACCCTGCGCGGCGTGAAGGCCGGGGACGCTCGGTGCAATTCGTCTCTCTGGCCTTAGTCCTCGTCATGATGTTTGCCGTCATCACGATGTATGACGACATGGCGATGGCGCAGAGCCCCGCCGAGACAAGCTGTTTCGCGCGCGAGGATTTTTCGGGTGCGCGCGCACACGCCATGCTGCATCCAGTCGCGAGCTTCACGCAACCGCTCTTCTCAGAGCCGTTTTTTGAGGTATATTACCTTGGCGTAGCGGGCAATCATCCTGCCCCGGCGTTGCGGTCGCCCGCCCTCGGCTCCATTCAGAACCGCCCTCCTCCCGCTGCCTGATCCGTCTCTTCCTTTGGCAGAAAGCAATGGGTTCATTCACTTTCTAAGTCAGCTTTGCGCATCATGGCGCACTGCGCTTGTGAAGCTAGTCAACCCCTACCCGCGCCGGGTGCACGAGGGCACGGATTGCTTCCTCTGCTCGATACAACTTCATGGAAAACTGCGAAACGGCAATCGCCCAAGAACTCGAGGCCCTGCGATGAAAAGCAAAGCTATGAAACTTTCGATTCTGCCGATGGCGCTGATCGCGACTCTCGTCTTGATCGGCTGCAAGAGCGATCATGTCGATGCGAACGCGGGCGCGCCGCCGCCGGCCAAAGTCGTTTCCGGAGTGGATCCCACCTTCTTCGCCGTCGAGCATCCGGAGTTGTATCCGATCGCGACCGCGATCGAATACCAAGCGCCGTCGCAAATGCTCGTGACCGGCACTGTATTTCCGGACATCTCACGAACGGTTCCGGTGATTTCGCTTGCCTCCGGCCGCGTTGTGGACATCCGTGCTCGCCTTGGCGATGCAGTAAGAAAGGGCCAGCTCTTGCTGCGTATTCGCAGCGACGACATTTCGGGAGGTTTCGGCGCCTACCGCATCGCCGTCTCCGATGAGCTGCTTGCACGCAAGCAATTGGATCGAGCCAAGCTGTTATACGAGCACGGGGCTATAGCACAGCAAGATCTGGAGGTCGCACAAGACACCGAGGACGACGCCAAGACCACCCTCGATACCGCGACTGAGCACCTCCGCCTGCTCGGCAGCGATCCCAGCGATCCGAAGGGAATTGTCGATATCACCGCGCCGGTTTCCGGTGTGATCACCGATCAGGAAGTGGCGATCGGGGCATCCGTGCAGGCCTACAACACGCCGAACCCATTCACGATTTCCGACCTGACCACGGTGTGGATCGTCTGTGACGTCTATGAAAACGACATGGCCCACGTGCGCGTCGGAGACCCCGCGCAAATCAAGCTGAACGCCTATCCGGACAAGGTTCTCGATGGCATGGTCAGCAACATCGGCTCCATTCTCGATCCCAATATCCGTACCGCAAAGGTCCGAATTGAAGTCGCCAATCCAGGCGAGATGATGCGGCCGGGCATGTTCGCCACAGTCACTTTGTTCGGCAAAGGAAAGCAGAATTACGCGTCTGTCCCGGCGTCCGCGATCGTGCATCTGCACGACCGCGATTGGGTCTACATCCCTTCAGACGGAAAGTTCAAGCGCATGGAGGTCGTCGGTGGCGAACAGCTGTCGAACAACATGCAGCAGATTGTATCCGGATTGCAGCCGGGCCAGCAGGTCGTGACCAACGCGATCAATCTCGAAAACGCGATCGACAACGAATAACGCCCGACTCCGGGACTCGAGGAAGAAAGCATGATTCGCAGACTTGTAGATTTTGCTCTCAATAATCGATACGTAGTGCTGGCGATCGGGCTGCTGTTGCTTGGCTGGGGGGCGGTGTCGTTTCACCAGATGCCCGTCGAGGTCTATCCCGACATCGCCGATAATTATGTGCAAATCATCAGCCAGTGGGCCGGGCGTTCCGCCGAAGAGATGGAACAGCAAGTATCGGTTCCCGTTGAAATTCAGATGTTTGGGATACCGCATCTCACAACGGTGCGGTCGGAATCGATTTTCGGTCTTTCCCTGGTTACGTTGATCTTCGACGATTCGTCCGTCAACGACTGGAACCGGCAGAAGGTGCTGGAAAGGCTCACGCAGGTGAATGTGCCGGCGGGCGTGCAGCCTCAAATCGGCACGGACTGGAGCACCACCGGCCAAATTTACTGGTACACGATTCGGAGCACGAATCCTGCGTATGACCTGATGAATTTGCGTAGCATTGAAGATTGGACTCTGTACAAGGAATGGAGGAAAGTTGACAACGTCGTGGACGTGAGCGACTTCGGCGGCACGGCGCGCGAGTATCAGGTGCGCGTCGACCCGGAAAAGCTCATTACCTACGGTTTGAGCATTAGCCAGGTGGAAAACCAACTGGCCATTAACAACGTGAACGCCGGCGGCAGCTTCGTCGAAGAGGGCATGCAGCAGCTGAATGTCCGCGCCCTCGGGCTCTTCCGCAATGTGCAGGACATCGAGAACACCGTGCTGACGACTTCGAATGGGGCTCCGGTTCGCGTAAAGGACATCGCGGTCGTCGACTGGGGCCCCAGAATTCGGCTGGGGCGCATGGCCAGGGCCGATCATCGTGCGGACGGCGTGATTGTCGATGAGCCCGACGTCATCCAAGGCGGCGTGCTGATGCGCAAGGGAGCAGAAGAGGGCCCCACGCTCGAAGGGATTCACAAGAAGTTGGACGAGCTGAACAATCACATCCTACCCGAGGGTGTGAAGGTTGTTACGATGCTGGACCGCAGCGATCTGCTGCATTACACGCTGCACACGGTGCTGCACAACCTCGGCGAGGGGATGATCCTGGTTACGATCATCCTGCTTCTTTTCCTTGGCAATGTTCGCGCAGCCTTGATTGTTGCGGTGACGATCCCGTTTTCCCTGTTGTTCGCCTCAATCTTCCTAAACTTGAGTCATATCCCCGCAAATCTGATTTCACTTGGCGCGCTCGACTTCGGAATGGTCGTTGACGGTGCTGTGGTGATGGTGGAGAACATCGTTCGCCACCTGAGCCGTGAATTTGGCTCCAACTCAGTACATGGAAAGCAATCCAACGGTGAGCCCAGCAGCCGGCAAACCCTTCCCAAGTCTGTTTCTACCGTGATTCGTGAGGCGTGTCACGAAGTCCAGCGGCCGGTTTTCTACGCCATTGCGATCATCATCACCGCCTACATGCCGATCTTCACATTGCAACGAGTCGAAGGCAGACTCTTCAGGCCGATGGCGTGGACGGTAGCTTTCGCGCTCCTTGGCGCCATGACATTTTCCATCTTCATCGCGCCAGTGCTTTGTGCCGTTTTCTTCCGGAATGGCGTCAAGGAATGGCGTAACCCGGTCATGGAGTTCCTCAAGAAAAGCTACCGACAAGGGCTTAAGTTGGCGATTGAATTTCGGTGGATCACGGTTGGCCTCGGTGTCGCGTCCCTTGTCGTAAGTTTGTTCCTGACATTCAGCGGAATCATCGGCTCGGAATTCCTACCCCATTTGGACGAAGGTGCCATTTGGGCGCGCGGCGAGATGGCGAACAGCGTAGGTGAGACGGAAGGCACGCGCTTCGCTCAGCAATCCCGCTATACCTTCGCCTCGTTCCCCGAGGTCACCAAGGTGGTCTCGCAATCCGGTGCGCCTGACGACGGAACCGACACGGGAGGATTCGGCAACACGGAGTATTTCGTCGATTTGAAGCCCAAGGAGCAATGGCGACCTATCTTTCATCAGAGAAAAGAGGAGCTGATTGCCGCGATGGATCGCGAACTGGAAAAACAACCAGGGGCTTTCTGGAATTTCTCGCAGCCCATCGAGGACAATGTGGATGAGACGCTGACCGGCACGAAAGGCGGACTGTGCGCCAAGTTATACGGGCCGGACCTGGACGTTCTCGAGGAAAAGGGCGAACAGATCAAGGATGTAATGGCCAATATCGACGGAATTAAGGACTTGGGAATTCAGCGCGATACGGGCCAGCCGAATATCGATCTCACCGTTGACCGTAAGGCGGCTGCGCGCTTCGGCATTAACGTGGCGGATATCCAGGATGCGATTCAGACCGCGGTCGGCGGTAATCCTGTGAGCCAGGTGCTGCAGGGAGAGGCAGTTTACAACGTAGTGGTGCGCTATCAGAAACCGTATCGCGATACCAAGGAGGCGATCCAGAATATTCGCCTGCTCTCACCCTCGGGAGAGCGCGTCGCACTGTCTCAGTTGACCCAAGTCAAGGTGAACGATGACGCTTACGACATTTACCGGGAAGGTGGATCTCGTTATGTGGCTATCCGCTTTGAGGTTCGCGGGCGCGATTTAGGCACCACGGTCAAGGAGGCCATCGACAAGATCGGCAAGAATGTGCAGTTACCGCGTGGCTATCGCCTCGAATGGTCGGGAGAATACGATAGCGAAACGCGGGCCGAAAAAAGGCTGCTGATGATCGTGCCCCTGACGGTCTTTTTGATCTTCATCATTCTCTACTCCATGTTTCGCTCCTTTAAATGGGCGCTGGTCATTCTTGCCAACGTGGTGATGGCTCGCGTTGGAGGCTTGCTCGCTCTGCTTGTGACCGGCACATTCTTCAGCGTATCTTCCGGTGTCGGGTTCCTGGCGCTGTTCGGCGTCTCGGTGCAGACGGGCGTCATCATGCTTGAATACATCAACCAATTGAGAGTTCGTGGCTACACCGTCGCAGATGCCGCTGTCGAGGGCGCAGTCTTGCGGCTGCGGCCGATCATTATGACGATGATGGTTGCTACCCTGGGACTTCTTCCGGCGGCGCTATCTCACGCGATTGGATCCGACTCGCAGCGTCCATTCGCCATTGTCATCGTCGGAGGTCTCATCTCCGACCTACTCCTGAGCATCTTCCTGCTGCCCACCTTGTATGTCTGGGTGGCGCGAGAGGGCGATGTGCTGCCGGAACCGGAAACGGGGGCGTCCTTTGAACATTGATCTGATTTCTACGCACATGCAAATTCGGAGAATACGCAGAGTTCTCGCAGCGGCTTGCGGATTCATGGTCGCGTCGGCGATTGCGCCGGCTGCGTTTGCCCAGCAGCCGCTAACCTGGGATCAGGTGAAGGCGAAGTTTGAAGCTGTCAACCCGGCGCTGAAGGCCGATGCCGACAACGTGGACGAGATGAGGGCCGAGGAGATCACAGCCTTCCTCCGGCCCAATCCGCAGTTCACCCTATCGGTGGACGGCAATCAGGTCGCGCCGCACAATGGGGTCTGGACACCCTTCAAGGGCACCACTGAACAGCCCAACTTCAGTTATCTGCACGAGCGGGATCACAAGCGGGAGTTGCGTCTGGAGAGCGCGCAAGAAGGTACCCGCATTACGCAGTCGCAGCATGAAGACCTGGAAATAAACATGGTTTTTGCTCTGCGCACAGCGTTTGTGGGGACGCTGCAAGCCAAGTACATTCTCGATCTGGCGAAGGCGGACCTTGATTACTACGACAAGATCATTGACATTAGCCGCGCGATGTTCAAGGCCGGCGCTATTGGCGAGATCGATCTGGACCGGATTGAACTGCTGCGCGTGCAGTACGAGTCGGAGATCGAGAACGCGATCGTAAACCTGCGCACGGCTAAGATTCAGCTCCTGCAATTGTTGGACGATCGCACGCCAGTGGATCAGTTCGATGTAACTGGCCCATTTGACTTCAGCGACAACTTGCAGCCATTAGATACGTACCGCGATGCGGCGCTGGCTGCGCGGCCGGACTTGCAGGCGGCGCTGCAGACCATTCAGCAGTCCGACACCAATCACAAACTGGCGATTTCGAACGGCTCGACCGATCCGACTTATGCTGCCTGGTTCACGAATAACTCTTCTACGAATAACCCCAATGGCCCTGAAACTCTCGGCGTCAGCGTGAGCATTCCACTGCGCATCTTCGACCGCAACCAAGGCGAGAAGAAACGCACGCTCATCGACATCGATCGCGCGCAACAGGCCAGCGATGCCGCGCGGGCGCAGGTATTCAGCGATGTGGACACGGCCTATGAGCTGGTGCGCAGCAACATTGCACTGCTCAAGCCGTATAAGGAGAAATACAACGACCAGGCACTGCGCGTGCGCGATACCGTAACTTTCGCTTACGAGCACGGGGGCGCGTCCTTGATGGACTTCCTCAATGCACAAAGCGACTATCGCCAGGTGCAGCTGGCCTATGCACAGTTACTCGGATCCTATTTAACGGCAGAGGGCCAACTCACTCTCGCCGTTGGCTCCGATACACTTCCGTAGAAATGATCGGCAAAGGATCTTTGCCTGCTCGACTCTGTTGTTGAAGTAAGTCACTTAAACTCCAAGCGAGGTCAGGAACACTGTATGAAACGGGAAACCGTCAGCGCCATCATTGAAGAAATCGGGATATTCCCGGGAATTCGCGTGAAATCGAGCGACCACGCTCTTTACGCCGCCGAGACCTTGTATCACGCAGGGATTCCTGTAGCGGAAATCACCATGACTGTTCCCGATGGAATTGAAGTAATTCGCAAGCTTGCGGAGAAGTACCCGGATATGGTGGTGGGCGCCGGAACAGTTCTGGATCGGCAGACAGCGGAGCGCTGTGTTGATGCAGGAGCCCGCTTTCTTACCAGCACCGGCCTCGTTCCCGAAGTGGTTGAGTGCGCACTGAAAAATGGCGTGGTTGCGATTCCGGGGGCTCTTACACCGACCGAAGTCATCGCCGCCATGAAAATGGGCGCGGACTTTGTGAAGGTATTTCCCGTCGGTCCGGTAGGAGGCGGTCTCTACATTCGCTCCTTGAAGTTGCCATTGCCCGAAGTCAAATTGATTGCTGCGGGTGGTGTAGATCAGCAGACCGCAACAAGCTTCATTGTTGCTGGCGCATCTGCACTCGGGGTAGGGACGGAATTGATTCCCCGCGATGCGGTCGAAAGACATCAGGATCATCGCATTCATGAGCTTGCACGACGATTTCTATTGTTCGTCAAGAATGGCCGTTCGCGAGACCCCGAAATGTCGTTATAGGAGCGATCGAAAGATGGCACCCTAGTCGCGCTCGACCTTCCCAGGCTGAATGCCGCCGGCTCGATCCCGGTCCTCCGCCTCGATTCTCGTTGCGGCTCTCCGGCCCTAAGCAGTTTCCTGCACTTTCATGACCAGGCAGGTGAACGTGTCATCGCCCTTGAGCAGCATTTGATGCGGCGTGCCCGCGGGCACATGCGCCACGTCGCCCGGCCGCAGACTTTGCGGCGTGCCGCCTGCGATGGAATTGGCGCGCGTTTCTCCGGGCGCGACGATGCGCGCGCCGGCGACTGTGCCACCGGTCACGAGCGTGGCCGCTCCGGCAAGCACGACAAACAGATCCGCAAAGCGCTCGTGTACCTCGACCTCGCCGCTGCGGCTGCGGAAGGAGAGCATGGCAAAGTGCAGTGGATATTCCTTGAGCGTCTCCGACGCCGAGCCATCGCCATGCTTCGCCATTTTGCGCAGATACGCGGCCCGCTCGAGCAAAAGCGGCGGCGACCAGTGGTCCACCGGGTTCCTTGGTCCGCGCGGCTTGGGAGCCACTTCGTCCAGATTCATGTCCTTCAGGATTTCCTTTGTGATTCGCTCCATCGTGCTTCCTTTCCTTTCGTGCAACCGCGCTCCGGCATTTCCATTAGAGCCCTGCCAGCTGGTGCGCCCGCTTGAAAACGTTGAGCAGCATGGCCCACGTGAGCTTGCCGGTGTTCGTATTCTGCAGCGAGGGATGATAGCTGGCGAGGGCAATCAGTCCGCTCGGCAGTTTGAATTCGTCGCCGTGCGCGAAGACGAAGCCCGCGCGTTTTGGCAAGCGGCCCAGCCGCGATTCGTGCGCCAGCAGGCTGTCGAACGCGATGCGGCCCAGGCACACCACCACGCGCAATTCCGTTAGCAGCTTTATCTCAAGGTCGAGCCACGGCGCGCAATTGCGCAGCTCTTCCGGCGTGGGCTTGTTGCCGGGCGGAGCGCAACGCGCTACCGACGTGATCCAAAGGCCGCTCAGTTTCATGCCGTCATCGCGCGAGGCTGCGGTGGGTTGCGAGGCAAATCCCGCAGCGTGCAGAACCGGAAACAGAAAGTCGCCGGAGCCGTCGCCGGTGAAAGGCCTTCCGGTGCGATTGGAGCCGTGCGCTCCCGGCGCCAGTCCCAGCGCCAGCACGCGCGCCTTGGGGTCGCCGAAAGAGGGCACGGGACGGCCCCAGTATTCCCAATCGGCATAGGCGCGACGGCGCTTCCGCGCCATTTCAGCCGAATGCGCGCGCAAACGCGGGCACAATCCGCACGCGACAATGCGCGCATTCAATGCTTGAAGGGTTGTGGGCCCGGCCATGAGGGCATTTTACTTCCGCTTGGTCGTCAGTACACGCCGGGAATCAGCCGCTTGGTAGTGCGCATGTAGTCGGCGTATTCCTCGCCGAACGCGCCGAGCAGCGCCGCTTCTTCCACGCGGATGCGGTGAATCACGGCGAGCGTGGGAGGAATGAATGCAACCGCGAGGCAGGCCCAGTCGTGCGTGTGCAGTCCGATCGCCAGGAAGATGATCTCCATGCCCAGATACGATGGGTGCCGCACCACGCGGTAGAGGCCTCGGCGCTGAATCGTCTGCGCGTCACTAATGGCCACGTTGGCGGTGAACCACTTGCCCAGCGTAAGGATTGCGGCGACACGCACCACGAGCCCGGCCGCCAACAGGGCAACACTCGCGGGGCGCAACCGGGACCCGCCGATGTGCATGTCGGCAAGCTCCAAGTGACGCATCCAGCCACTTGCCGTAAGCGATAGAATGATGACCACCCACAACAGAACCTGCGTTCCCTGGTCCTGGACGTTCGCTTTCGCTTGCCGCGCGCGGGTCCCCACGGCGATCGCAACTTCAAGCGCGATCCATGCCCAATTCAACCCGGTCCACAGCGCTCCAAGGCTCACTTGCTGTTCTCCATGAATTTCTTTGCAGTATACGCGGGCTCAGTGAATATGGCATTGCGCGGTCGGCTAGAGCCCGCACAATCAAGCGCAAAACAAGTGCGACCGTGTGCCATACTGAATTGGTATTTGCATCTCTCATGCGGAGCGGGGAACGACGGAAGTGCCCGGCCAACCCAACCCGGAGTTTTTGCGCCGCGCCATTGCGCTGGCCACCGAGAACGTGGCCACGGGCAAGGGTGGGCCATTTGCGGCCGTCATCGTGTGCGACGGCAAGATCGTGGGCGAAGGCGCGAACTCTGTGACGACGACCAATGACCCGACGGCGCATGGCGAGGTGAACGCCATCCGCGCCGCCGCCAAAGCGCTGGGAACCTTCACCCTTGCCGGTTGCGAACTCTACACCAGTTGCGAGCCGTGCCCCATGTGTTTGGCGGCAGCATATTGGGCGCGGGTCGACGCCGTGTACTACGGCGCCAGCGCTGCCGATGCCGCCCGTGCCGGATTCGACGACGCGTTTCTTTACGCGGAGCTTCGCAAAGATCCTGCAGATCGGAAACTCCGAGCAGCGCAGTTGTTGGGCGACGAGGCGTGGGCCAGCTTCGCCGCTTGGATCGCGTCCCCGAATAAGGTCGAGTACTAAGCGCTCTCTCCTATTGATGGGAGTTGCCGTCCTTGACCATGCGCCACCAGCTTGCGTATGCTGCGAGCGTTTAGAGCGCGGTCGGCTGCATCGAACTTCGCGCCTTAAAGGGAGAGCCCGGATGAGCACCGCTAGCACGGCTGCAACTCCCGTACTCAAGATGGGCGCGAAACCGCTGCTGGTGCGGCGTGCGGCGGTGCTGGGCGCGGGAACCATGGGCTCGCGCATTGCCGCGCATCTGGCCAACGCCGGAATCCCCACGCTGTTACTCGACCTTCCTCCAAAGGATCAAACCGCGGAGCGGGCGCTGGAAGGCCTTGCCAAAGCCAAGCCTGCCGCATTCTTCGAGACTTCGCTCAGCCGTCTCATCACGCCCGGCACCTTCGACGAGGATCTGCCCAGGATCAGCGAGTGCGATTGGGTGGTGGAAGCCGTGGCCGAGAACCTCGAAATCAAGACCGCGTTGCTGACACGCGCGCTGCCGCACCTCGGCGCTCGCGCCATCCTGACAACCAACACTTCCGGCCTGCCCATCGCGTGCATTGCTGCCGCCGCTCCCGGCCTCGGCAAGAGATTTTTCGGAACGCACTTCTTCAATCCGCCGCGCTACATGCGCCTGGTGGAAGTGATCCCCACGCGGGAAAGCGATCCCGAGCTGGTCGCAGCCTTCTCCGCGTTTGCCGACCGCATGCTCGGCAAGCAGGTGGTCTTTGCGCACGACACGCCGAACTTTATTGCCAATCGCATCGGCATCGCGGTGATGTTCAAAGCCGCGAACTTGATGCTGGAGCGGGGATTGACGATCGAGGAGGTCGACGCGCTGACCGGCCCCGCCGTCGGCTGGCCGCGCACCGGAACGTTTCGCCTTGCCGACCTCGTTGGCATCGACATCCTTGCGCACGTCGCCTCCAACTTTCCCCAGGGCGTGACGGGAGGAAAGTTCTCGGCTGTGCTCGATGAATTGCTGAAGCGTGGCTGGCTCGGCGATAAATCGGGACAGGGATTCTACAAGAAAGTTCGCGGCACGGACGGCAAGGATGAGCGCGTGGTGCTCGACGTTGCGACCTTCGAGTACCGGCCTCTGGTGAAAGCGGCGCTGCCCGCGCTGGACGTGGCGAAAAACGCGGCGGCGCTGCCCGAGCGTCTGCGCCTGCTGCTCGCGAACGATCCTGCCAAGGACAAAGCCGCGGCGTTTCTGTGGCCGTTTCTGGCGTCGCTCTGGAACTTCTCTGCCGAGGGCATCGGCGAGGTTGCCGACGACGCGCCCGCGATCGATGCCGCCATGCGCGCCGGCTTCAACTGGGAGATGGGCCCATTTGAGATGTGGGATGCGGCGGGCGTGGCGGAAACAGTGACCCGCATGAAGGCGCTGGATCTTCCAGTGAACGCGGCCGCCGAGGCACTGCTGGCGGCTTCGCGAACAAGCTGGTATGCGCCCGGCAAGGATGCATGCTTCCAGCCGTCGACGGGTCAGACTGTCGCCATCCCCGCGATCCCCGGTCACGCGCGCGTAGCCGATTTTCGCCGTACGCACGCGGTGGTGCGCTCGAATTCCGGCGCTTCGCTGGTGGATCTCGGCGACTACATCGGCTGCATCGAGCTGCACTCGCTCAAAAACGCCATTGGCAGCGACGTGCTCTCGTTGATTGCTTCGGTTCTCAATCCCGTTTCCGATACGGTGAATGAGTTTGCCGGTTTTGTGATTACGGGCGACAGAGAAAACTTCTCCGTCGGCGCGAATCTCATGCAACTCCTGCTTGCTGCGCAGGAGGGCGAGTGGGACGAACTGGCCCAAATCATTCACCACTTCCAGCAGATGACCGCGGCCATCAAATTCTGCCCGCGGCCGGTGGTTGCCGCGCCCTTCGGCCTCACATTCGGCGGCGGCGCGGAGATTTGCCTTCACGCCGCGCGACGCCAACCGCACGCGGAGACCTATATGGGCTTGGTCGAGGCCGGCGTGGGATTGATCCCGGCCGGCGGCGGGACGAAGGAGATGTTGCTGCGCGCATTCGATTCGGCCGCGGCGTTGGCGCCTCCGGATCCCAAAGATCCGCCCTCGCGCTTCGCGCAATCCGCCGAATTCGCCACGGCTCTGAGGCGCGCGCTCGAAACCATCGCCATGGCCAAGGTCTCCACTTCGGCCGCGGAGGCCCGCTCGCTCGGCATGCTTGCGCAAGCGGATCGCATCACCATGAACCGCGAGCGCCTGCTGCTCGACGCCAAGGCGCAGGCCGCGGTGGCGGCCGAAACCGGCTACACCCCTCCGCAACCGCGCGCGCAAATTCCCGCGCCGGGCACGGCCGCACTGGCGACGCTCGAGGCCGGCATTTATCTGATGGGCGAGGCTGGCTACGCCTCGAAACACGATCAGAAGGTGGCCCGTTGGGCGGCGTACATCCTTGCCGGAGGGCGCGTGACGCCCGGAACGCTGGTGAGCGAACAGTATGTGCTGGACCTCGAGCGCGAGGCATTTCTCTCGCTCTGCGGCGAGCGCAAGACGCAGGAGCGGATTGCATTTACGCTCAAAACCGGAAAGCCGCTGCGAAATTAGTTTCTACCCAGTTGCGGTTCTGCGATCGTCAGCATAAAGTGCTCATGAGAGTTTTCGATGGTACGCGCACGTTATAGATCGGGGCTTGCGCTCGCTGCGCTGCTTCTTTTTTGTTACCCCTCATGGATCCGTCCACAGGACGTGGCATTGCCGCCTCTCAACGTCTCCGGCCAGGTGACGGTTAACGGTCGGCCCATGCCTTACCTCATCCGCCATCTACCGATCAACGCCTTTCCCCAGTTGCCGACTGCTGTGCAGGATGCGCTGACGCGGCGCGGATGCCTGATTCCGCAGACCTACGAGGCGCACCAGCCGGAAAATGTTATCCATGCCAGCCTTGAGCGCCGCGGCTCGTCCGACTGGGCTGTCCTTTGCTCGGTCGACGGACGAGTTTCGCTGCTCGTATTCTTTGCGGGCGAGGGCGACCCCATGGTGCTGGCCTCGGTGCCGGAAACCGACCGCTTGCAGGCACACGGAGCAACCGATGTGCTCGGCTTCAACTGGGGCATCGATCCCGCATCACCCGAGGTGATCCATGAAGCGCAATCCGGCATGCGCCATCCCCCACCGCGCCTGGACCACGACGCCCTGGCCGACTCGGTGATCGACCGGCGGACGATTTATCGCGTGTTCGCGCAAGGCTCCTGGATGGTCGTCGATACGCAGGATTGACCGTCAAGCGGCTTGACCTCAACGCGTCCAGCCATCTAACAATGAGCCAGCAGCTTCCTCGGCTGCTGTTCACGGTTCACCGTCCAGGGTTCACGGTGACAGGAGCCATCCATGCCGGAAGCCGTTCTGGTCGCCGCGGTTCGCACGCCCGTGGGGCGCGCCCCCAAAGGCGCACTTTCGACCACCCGTCCCGATGACCTCGCCGCAATTGCATTGAGCGGAGCTTTGGCGAGGGTTGCGGGGCTCAACAAGGCTGAAATCGACGACGTGATCCTGGGTTGCGCGCAGCCCGAAGGCGAGCAGGGCTGGAACATTGCACGCATGGCCGCATTGCGCGCCGGGTTGCCGGTGGAAATTCCCGGCGTCACCGTGAACCGGCTTTGCGCCTCGGGGCTCGAGGCCATTGCACTCGCCAATCAGCGCATCCGCTCAGGCGCGGCAGAAGTGATTGTTGCCGGCGGAGCTGAATCCATGAGCCTGATTCCCATGGGCGGCAACAAGCCCAGCCCCAATCCGTGGCTCGCGGCCAACTATCCCGCGTCGCTGCTCACCATGGGCCTGACAGCCGAACGCGTTGCCCGCCATTACGGAATCTCACGCGACGACCAGGACGCCCTTGCTCTCGCCAGCCACCAGAAAGCAGTGGCCGCGCAGGCCGCGGGACGCTTCAAGGAAGAGATGGTTCCGGTACGCGTGACGACGGCTGTGCCGGGAGCGAAACCGGGAAAGCCTGAGAGCAGAGAAATGGAGTTTTCCGCCGACGAAGGCCCCCGCGCGGACACTTCCGCCGCCGCGCTGGCGCAGCTCAAGCCGGTGTTTCACGCGCAAGGCACGGTGACCGCAGGCAACTCGTCGCAAACCTCCGACGGCGGAGCGGCTACGGTGCTGATGGAAGTGAGCCGTGCGCGCGAACTTGGTATTCAACCTCTGGGGCGGTTTGTGTCGTACGCCGTCACAGGCTGTCTGCCTGAGGAGATGGGCATTGGCCCCATCACGGCGATTCCCAAAGCCCTCAAGCTGGCCGGCCTCACGCTCAATGACATCGAGCTCATCGAATTGAACGAGGCCTTCGCGGCGCAGGTTCTGGCCATCATCCGCGCGCTCAACCTGGACCCCAAGCGCGTGAACGTCAACGGCGGAGCCATCGCGCTTGGGCATCCGCTGGGTTGCACCGGAGCCAAATTGACCGCAACGCTTCTCCAGGAGATGAAAGTGCGGAACGCGCGTTACGGCATGGTGACCATGTGCGTGGGCGGCGGCATGGGGGCTGCGGGCATCTTCGAGCGGGATTGACTGATTGGAGTCTCGGTTTCTGACAAAGCTCGCAACTATTCGGCGACGCCACTTAACTGGCAAAGCCAGATTGTGCCATCCGGCAGCAGGAGAGTGTAGTTCCGGCTAACCACCGATTGATCGGCGTTATGGTCGTCCTTCGTGAGCTGCGCCGTGTAATCGCCCGGGGCAAGAAGAGACCAATCCTGTTTTCCAATCTTTGTCGGCCCCCAAAGTTCAACCTTCTTTCCATCCAGAACCGCATCGGCATACAGTCCATAACCGCACCCAGTAGATGTGCCACTGCCACTGCAGTTGAGCCGAATGTGCGAAGCGAAAATGTGTACGTGGATTGGAGGCACTCCTGGGTTGACCGGCTTGGGCGGTTGCCCGAGACGGTATTTCTGACCGTGAATTAAACACACAAAGCTAAGTAGCAGGCTCACAACGATGATCGATCTTCTCATCATGCACCTCTTGAGTGGATTGACACGGCAAGTATAGCCTCTTCGAATGCAGCGACGACGCATGCGGAAGGTCAGGAGGGAAATCAGATTCAGTTCACCGCCCCTTGACACCTGAAACCTGACACCTGAAACCTATCTTTCAAAAAACTCGCCGTGCCCTCCATTCGCCCACGGATCGTAGTGCGCGGCGAATTCGGCGCGATGCTGCACGCTGGGGTGGTTGTAGAACCAGAACTCAATCAGCGGGTTCGGATTGGGATCTTCGAGCCAGGACTCGCCCAGCTTATTGAATGCTGCAACGGCGGTTTTTTGCGGATCGGCCACGATGCCGTGGATCGCCTCCTGCCCATAGACATCGGCCTGGTGTTCGAAATACCGGCTGAAGGCGCTGCCGGCCGGTTCAGTGAGGAAGCCGGCAATCGAAATTGCGAACAGCAGTACCACGAAGCCCGTGCGCGAGGCGAGATCCGTGGCGCCCCATCTGGCTCCACAGCGTTTCACCATCCATGCGGCAAACGCGGCGCATACCCAAAACAAAAAGAATAGCCCGGCGGCGTTGCCTGCAAGTTCCTTGGGAATATGGTGCAGCACGTAATGCCCGCTTTCATGACCGAACACGAACAATACCTGATCGTCCGGCATCTGATCCGTGGTCGTATCCCACATCACGTACCGCTTGGTCGGTCCGATGCCGGCCACAAAGGCATTGATCCCGGTCGATTTCGCGCTGGCCTTGATCAGGTACATGCGATTCGCCGGGATATCGATTCCGGTGCGCGCCACCAAGGTCTCGATCTTTGCCACCAGAGCGGCATGATTCTTTTGGAGCGGCTCCTGGTGGTAGAAGAGCGGAACCAGCAGCGGCAAGACGAGGAGAGAGAAAACCAGGATCGGCAGCGCGACCACCCAGAGGCCCAGCCAGTAGCGTCGCGGCCAGCGCTTGACGATCCAGTTGAAGAGCAGCAGGATGGGCGTGCCGATCAGGATCGTGAGCCCCAGCGCTTTGGCGTTGTCGCCCAGCAAACTGCCCCACCCCTGCACGCTGATGCCGTAACTGCGCTCGTAGTGCTCGCCGAGCCAGTCGAGGGGAAGGCCGGCGGCTGCCGTGATGATGAAGTACGCCGCGAAAAATGCGATTCCCTGGACCCACCTGCGGCCGGAGATCCGCTGCGCCCAGCGCTCGATGCCGGCCCACGCACCGAAGGCAAGCAGCAGCCATAAAAACACGATGCCCCAGATGGAACCGGCAAGGTCGAGGATGTTGCGGATGCGATTGAGCGCGATGGCCCTAGCCAGCTTTTCGGGCGGCAGGGTGTAAGCCTGCTGCGGCGCGCCCTGCGCGGGAGCGGCGGATACGGTTGCGACGGGAGCAACCGGGGATGCGGGATTCTGGGCGGCAAGGGGAACGGAAACCATGCCGGCAAGCAAGACTGCCGGGCAAAACATCCAAACCAGGCGACGGCAAAAAGCCATATGAAATCTCCTTCCCTGCGGGGTCTCTGCGACAATGAAATCTAGACATGCTTTTATCTGAAACCGCGCGCATCAACCCACACAGATCTTCAGCCTGCGCGCAGCGCCGGCATGTACCTCTCTCCATCTTCGCACCCGCGGTCGCCGTGCTAACCCTGCTGGCGCTGCCGTCCGCGGCCCGTGCCCAGCAAGTGGTTGCGGCCCATGCGCCGGCGGACACTCCAGTACTTCTCGACGCGATGAAGGCCGAGTTGCATCGCGCCTTCACCTCACTGGGCAAGTCCGCGGTTCAGGGTACCGCCGTTGCTGGAGACGACAAACAGGCGCCGCCGTACTTCATCAGCTACTCGGTGCACGACACCAGCATGCTGACCATCAGCGCCCAGTACGGCGCGCTGACCACGAGCGGTGGTTCGCAGGAGCGCATGGCCGACGTGCAGGTGCGCGTGGGCAGCCCTGGGCTCGACAACACGCACGGCGAGCACCGCAGCTCGGCGGTCAACAGCATGGCGCTGCCGCTGGTTGATGATCGCGAGGCGATCGCGCGCACGCTGTGGCTCGGGACCAATACGGGTTACGGGAACGCGCTCGACAACTATCTGCGCGTGAAAACCGAAGCCCAGGTTCGCGCCAAGGAAGAAGATACCTCGCCGGATTTCAGCCAGGAAGCTCCGCAGGTGCATGTGGAGAAGCCTGCGCCGCCGCTGGTGGTGCGCAAGGCGGAGTGGGAGCAGCGCGTGCGGGCGCTCTCGCGCATTTTTCGCGAATATCCCGATGTGAACGAGAACGAGGTGGGATTCGCGGCGCAAAGCTCGACGCGCTACTTTGTTTCGTCGGAGGGTGCGGAGATCGTGACGCCTTACGTCTCGTCGGGCTTAGTGATCGTAGCCGTAACGCGCGCCGACGACGGTATGGATCTGTTCCTGGCCCGGACCTTCGAGGCGGATACGCCGGAAGGATTGCCCGCGCAAGCCTACCTCGAAAAGGCCGTGCGCGAAATCGGCGCGCAGCTTGAAGCACTGCGCAAGGCGCCGGTAACCGAGCCGTTCGATGGCCCGGCGATTCTCTCCGGCCGCGCGGCCGCGGTGTTCTTCCACGAGGTGCTGGGCCACCGGCTCGAGGGCCAGCGCCAGCGCGGCGACGAGGAGGGCCAGACCTTTACCAAGGATCTTGGCAAAGAAGTGCTGCCGCCGTTTCTTTCCGTGGCCGACGATCCCACGCTGGCGAGTTTCGACGGCATCTCTCTTGGCGGCCACTACGAATATGACAGCGAGGGCGATAAGGCGCAGCGGGTGGAACTGATCGAGGACGGCGTGCTCAAGAATTTCCTCATGTCGCGTCTGCCGATCGCGAGCTTTGGCGCATCCAACGGCCACGGGCGCGCGCAAGAGGGATATGTGCCAACTGGGCGCCAGGGCAACCTGATTGTGACTTCGACAAAGACCGTCCCCGACGCGGAGCTGCGGAAGGAACTGATTGCAGAGGCGAAGAAGCAGGGCAAGCCTTACGGCCTCTATTTTGAGGACATCTCTTCGGGCTTCGCGGTGACGCAGCGCAGCTCGCCACAGGCGTTCCAAGTCATCCCGCTCGTCGTGTGGCGCGTGTATGTTGACGGCCGGCCTGACGAGTTGGTGCGAGGCGTGAGCATCGTGGGCACTCCGTTGGCGGCGATGAAGAAGATTCTCGTGACCGGCGACAAGAGCGAGGTGTTTGACGGTGTGTGCGGCGCGGAGTCGGGATCGATCCCCGTGAGCGCCGTGGCGCCGGCGATGCTGCTGAGTGAGATCGAGACCCAGCGCCAAGCGCAAGGGACAGCAAGGCCGCCGATTCTGCCGATACCCGGAGCAGATGCAACGAAGGAGGCGAAATGAGCCGACTTCGTACGAGCATCTTGCCAACGGTTTTCGGATTCCTGGCTGTGGGCTTTTGTGCGCCGCTTGCTGCTCACGCGCAGCCCACGCGCGCCGACGCCGAAAAAGATCCCGTGCTGAAGGCCATGCTCGTCGAGCTCGACCGCAGCATGAGCCAGTTGCAATTGCCGGGTTTCGCCAAGCCGTTTTTCATCCAGTACCGCATCGAGGAAGTGGACCAATTCGAGACCAAAGCGGAGTTCGGCGCGAGCGAAGGCGCGGGACGCATGCGGCAGCGGGTGGCGCGCGTGACGGTGCGGGTAGGCGACTATAAGACCGACAGCTCAGGGGGCCGCGGCGACGGATCAATTGAACTAGCCAGTCTCGACGACGATCCCATTGCGTTGCGCTCCGCGCTGTGGCAGGCGACGGACCAGGCTTACAAGAACGCGCTCTCGGCTTACGCGCAAAAGCAGGCCGAGCTGAAACAGGTGCAGACGCCGCCGCAGGCCGACGACTTCAGCCAGGAGAAACCGATCGTCTCGCTCGCCGACCCAATTGCGTTGCGGGTTGAAGAGAGCGCGTGGACTGCGCGCGTGGCGCGGCTCAGCGGTCTCTACTGCACCGACCCCGCGGTGAGCGCGACCCAGCGCGACGTGGAGTACGCGGAAGCGAGCTTTCGCGCCCGCGCCACCACGACGTGGATCGCGACCAGCGAGGGAACCATCGTCCGCAAGTCGGAGGCGCAATATGAGGAATCGTTTGCAGCCGGAACACAGGCTGCTGACGGCATGAGTATCGACCGCTCGTATGCTTCGACGGGAACGTCGATTTCTGACTTGGATTCGGAAGCCGCCTTCAACAAGCACGCCGTGGATGAAATTGCATCGCTGGCCGAGCTGCGCAAGGCACCGCTGGTCGAAGAAGAGTATCACGGTCCGCTGCTGATGAGCGCCGACGCCGCAACCGACACCCTGCGTTCGCTGCTGAGCGTGGCGGTGACGGCCACGCGGCCCGCGCTGGGCACCGAGGCGCGCACCAACGGACCGTTTGCATCTAGTTATCACGCGCGCGTTCTGCCCGATTTCATGAACGTGATCGACGATCCCGGATTGAAGACATACGAGGGCAAAGGCCTGATCGGAGCCTACGATGTGGACGACGAAGGCGTGATGGCGCAGGCGGTGAAACTGATCAATTCAGGAAAGCTGGACAACTATCTCATCGGCCGCCAGCCGGTACGCGATTTTTTGCAGTCGAACGGGCACGGCCGCGCCGGCGTCACCGGCCCCGCGCGCCCCTCGATCGGCGTGCTCAAAATCAGTGCGGAAAATGGCGTGACGGACGGCGAACTGAACCAGAAGCTTCTGGCAATGGCCAAAGACCGCGGGCTGGCAAGCGTGTATTTTGTTGAGACCATGGGCGGGCCGCGCACGCCGCGCCTGCTTTATCGCATGAGTCCCGACGGCAAGCGCGAGTTGGTGCGGGGCGCCGTGCTCGACGATGTTGACGATCGCGCCCTGCGCTCCAGCATCGAGGCTGCCGGCAAAGATCTCTTCGTCGCGAATTACTACGGAGACGTACCGACTACGGTGATGGCTCCGGCACTGCTTTTTGACGACGCCACGGTGCGGCGCGCGAATGCAAAAAACGAGAAGCTGCCGTTCTATCCGCCACCCGAATAGCCAATAGCGAGTAGAGCGTTGCTGGCTGCTGGCTATTCCCCATTGGCTACTGGCTGTCTTTCTCCGGCGGGCTTTATGCTTGAGGGCAGGTGATCGAGTGGGACCTGCGACCGGCAAAAATCCGAAGGGCAGCTTCGCGCTGCAACTTTGGCTAGCCTACCCCGGCGACCTTGCCGAGCCCGCGATCGAAGAGGCGTGCGCTGCAATCCTCGATGACGCCGAGCGTGCCCGCGCGGCGCGCTTCCGTTTTGACAGGCACCGCCGCGAATACCTGGCGACACATGCATTGACTCGTGTGGCGCTTTCGCACGCCCACCCCGTGCCGCCGCGGGACTGGAGTTTTTCGGTCAATTCCCACGGCAAGCCGTCTCCCCTTCCGGAATGCGGCCTGCGCTTCAACCAATCGAACAGCGTGGAACTGGCGGTGTGCCTGATTGCGCGCCCCGCCACTCATCCCGGCGCTGCCGCCGCGGAAGTTGGCGTCGACGTCGAATCGTTTGCGCGTGCCGCAGAGATTGTTCCGCTCGCTGCGCGGGTCTTCTCCGCGGATGAACGCGCACAGCTCGACGCCTTGCCCGCTGCCGAGCGCCCCGATCGCGCGCTGTCGCTCTGGACGCTTAAGGAGGCCTACATCAAGGCGCGCGGTATGGGGCTTTCGCTCCCGTTGCAACAGATTTCGTTCCTCTGCGACGGGCCTCAGGCAATCCGATTTCAAGTTGACCCGGGCGTCGATGACGATCCCGAGCGCTGGCGGTTTTGCCGGTTCGACCACGCTGGGCACCGCATCGCGCTGGCCGCGGAAGCGGCGGCCGCCGGGGCTCCGGAGGTTTTCGAAGCCCGCCCGCCGCTCGGGGTACCGAGGCGCCTGACGTTGGGCGCGCCGGCCTGGTTTCCCGTTTTAGCGACTTCGGGCGGCGTCCGCAAGGCTTGAACGGCCTCCCTATTGATTGGCAATTCAGGAGGGTCACGCTTCCCACCCTTTTCCGCAAAAAGCGTGGAAAAGGATGGGGCACGGATGCATTGTCTTGTTATCGAATCAATAAACCCCCTTTCATCCCGCATTCATCTCAACCTGTGAACTTTCCCGCACCCTGACCGCCCGATTCCGCATCCATCCATGTATACACAGAGCCGAGTTCGGGCCTGAGGGTCAGGCCCCAGCCAGTACAATCCGAACGAAGGAGATTTTCCCCAATGGCATACGAATTACCAGCGCTTCCCTACGACTACAACGCGCTTGAACCCTTCATCGACACCGAAACCATGCACCTGCATCACGACAAGCACCACCAGGCCTACATCACCAACGTGAATGCAGCCCTGGCCAACCACCCGGCGCTCGCGGCGAAAACCGTGGACGACCTGATCAGCGACCTGAACGCGGTCCCCGAGGAGATTCGCGGCGTGGTGCGCAACAACGGCGGCGGCCACTCCAACCACAGCATGTTTTGGACCATCATGGGCCCGGCGAATTCGTCAGGCGGCCACCCCACGGGCGAGATCGCCAAGCAGATCACGGCCGACTTCGGCGACTTCGACGCCTTCAAGAAGAGCTTCAACGAAACCACGGCCAAGCAGTTCGGCTCCGGCTGGGGCTGGCTGGTGTTCACGGGCGGCAAGCTCAAGATCATGACCACGGCCAACCAGGACTCGCCGCTTTCGCAGGGGCTCTATCCCATTCTGGGCAACGACGTGTGGGAGCATGCCTACTACCTGAAGTACCAGAACAAGCGCCCCGATTACCTGGCCGCGTGGTGGAACGTGGTGAACTGGGCCGAAGTGAACAAGCGCTTTGCCAAAGCGAGGGCGTGAACGCAGCTTCTAGCTTCTAGCCACTAGCTTCTAGCTGATTTGCAGTAGGTCGACGGCCCGTGCTCTCGCACGATGAGCTGGAGGCTAGAAGCTAGCAGCTAGAAGCTGTCTTTCCAGCCGGAGGTTGAACACACCATGGCCGCCATGCAAATGAGCGTGCGCGCCGAGGATCTTTCGCAACTGCCGAAGGGCGGGGAGCGCATTCCCGATCCTGGAGTGCTTGTGATCTTTGGAGCCTCGGGCGACCTGACCAAGCGCAAGCTGCTTCCGGCGCTGTTTCATCTTTACCAAGCCAAGCTCTTACCGCAGCGGTTCGCCATTGTCGGCGTAGCGCGCCGTCCTCTGGGCGACGAGTTCGCGGCCGACATGCGCTCGGGGCTCGTGGAGTTTGGCGGCGTGGATGCGTCCGATGCCAAGATCGACGACTTTATCAGCCGCGTCAGCTATTTTCCGCTCAACTTCGACGATTCGAGCCACTACGCGAAACTGAAGGTCGAGCTGGATCGCATCGCCCAAGAGAAGGGAATCGGTCCCGACCGGCTGTTTTACCTTGCCACCGCGCCGGAGTTCTTTGCCGGCATCGTGGAAAACCTGGGCGCGCAGGGCATGGCGCATCCCGAGAAGGGCCGCGTGGCAGTGGTCATCGAGAAGCCATTCGGCCACGACCTCGATTCTGCCCGCGAGCTCAATCACCAGGTCAACGCCGTCTTCACTGAAAACCAGGTCTTCCGCATCGACCACTACCTGGGCAAGGAGACGGTGCAGAATCTGCTGGTCTTCCGCTTCGCCAACGGCATATTCGAGCCCATTTGGAAACGCAATTACATCGACCACGTGCAGATTACGGTGGCCGAAACCCTGGGCGTGGAGGGCCGCGGGCCGTTTTACGAGAAGGCCGGGGCCCTGCGCGATGTGGTCCAGAATCACATGATGGAACTGCTGGCCCTCGTCGCTCTCGAACCGCCATCGAGCTTTGAGGCGGAAAGCGTGCGCCGCGAAAAGCTCAAGGTGTGGCAGGCCATTCCTCCCATTCCCATCCTCAACGCGGTGCGCGGGCAATACGGGCCCGGCATCGTGAACGGCGAACACGTGATCGGCTACCGCGACGAGGAACGCGTGAATCCCGAGTCCGGCACCGAAACCTACGCCGCGCTCCGCCTGACCATCGAGAACTGGCGCTGGGCTGGAGTTCCGTTCTTTCTGCGTGCGGGCAAGCGCATGAAGAAACGGGCTACGGAAATTTCGATCCAGTTCAAGCAGCCGCCGCTCTTGATCTTCAATCGCATCGCTTCCACCGGGCCGTGCAGCGAGATCCAGCCCAACCTGCTGACCATCCGCATCCAGCCCGACGAAGGCATTGCGCTGCGTTTCGGCGCCAAGGTGCCTACCAGTTCGCAAATGGCCGTGTGCCCGGTGAACATGGACTTCGATTACGAGGCCGCGTTCGGCAAATCGAGCGCCAACGGCTATGAGCGGCTGCTGCTGGACGCCATGCTGGGCGACCAGACCCTCTTCTCGCACCGCGACGGCGTGGAAACCAACTGGGCGCTCTACACGCCCGTGCTCGAAGCGTGGGCGGGGAAAAAGCCGGAAAAGTTTCCGAACTACGTGGCTGGATCGTGGGGCCCGGAGTGCGCCGACCATTTGCTGGAAAAGGATGGCTACGCCTGGCGGAACGATTTGGGGCGGAAGGCGTGAAAAGCAGGGATCAGGGGTCAGGGATCAGGGATCAGGAGAAGCAAAAACAAAGGCAAAGGCAAATACCTGGCTGCCCTCCTTTCACGTTATGCCGACACTTCGGGTACGACATCGCTGTTTATCTTTCGAGGTAATAATATACTTGACAAAATAGATAAGCTATCTTAAACTCTTATACATGGAACCGAAGACGCTACAAGAAGCCATCCTTTACTTTGCCAGTCCGATCAACTGCCGCGAGTATCTAGTGGCGCGGCGCTGGCCGAATGGCGTTGTCTGCCCTCGTTGCGGAAGCCAGAATGTGCTCTTCCTTGAGAAGTACAACCGCTGGCACTGCCGCGAGAAGCACAATGCTCCGCAGTTCACGTTGAAGACCGGGACGCTGATGGAAGACTCCTCCATTGGTCTCGACAAGTGGCTCACTGCGATCTGGATGGTGGTCAACTGCAAGAACGGTGTGAGCAGTTATGAGATTCACCGGGCGCTCGGCGTGACGCAAAAAACGGCGTGGTTCCTTGACCATCGGATTCGACTCATGCTGGAGGATGAATATCGGAACAAGCAGCTTTCTGGCACCGTCGAAATGGACGAGACATTTTATGGCGGAAAGATTAAAAACATGCACAAGAGCAAAAGGCCAAAGGGGACTGGGCACAGTGGCAAAATTGCTGGCGGTATGGCAAAAACAATCATAGTTGGCATGGTCGAGCGCGGTGGCCGCGTGAAGGCCCAGGTTGTGAAGGAGCGCACCTGTGAAGTGTTGAGCCGGATCGCTCACGACAATATCGAAGCCGGTTCAACCCTCATCACGGACGAGTGGGGTGGCTATAATACCGCCAATTTTGAGCGCGCGATTATCAACCACGCCGAAACCTATGTGCGCGGTTTGGTCCATACAAACGGAATCGAAAATTTCTGGTCGCTGTTGAAGCGGGGACTGAACGGAACCTATGTCAGCGTAGAACCGTTCCACTTGTTTCGGTACATCGAGGAGCAGGCTTTCCGATTCAACAATCGTAAGCTGACAGACGCGCAGCGGTTCGACATTGCAACGAGGGGTATGGTTGGGAAGCGCCTGACCTATGCTGAGGTCACCGGCAAGGTGGGAGGGGTTGAAGCCTTCTAATGCCCCATGGAAGAAACGCCAGCAAAGAGGAAAGCGGGGACAATAGGTTCCCGCTTTTTCACGTGTCCCATTAAAAACCTAAAAGACTAGGATCAAGAATTTCGACAAAATACATCTTGCCATCTCTGTCCCTGAACCATAAACAATGCGGGTCTTCCTCCTCCTCAATCACAGTCTTTCTCCACTTAACCCAGCCCTGTGGTGAGTTGTCGGCCTTGCTCCTATATTCGGCATATTGCCATGGGGAGCGCACTGTATGTTGCCCAACTGGTAACCGTTTCTTTGGTACCTTGACGTCATGAGGCGTGCCGCATGTATCATCAAAATAGGCCGCAGTTTCTGCGCTGAAAAAGAGCGCGTCAATTTCGGCCTGTGAGAGGGTAATTTTCGGGTCTTCCGGAGCTGTCATGGCAACCTCAATTGATGATCTAAAGAGCCGTCTGCGGCGGTTCCTAGCTGATCCACGTGCTGATGATGGATTCCGTCAGTGGTTTGCTTTCTTGCTAGCTGATATTCAGCAGGAAAAGAACGAAGAGCTTGAGAGCCTTGTTTATGCCATCCATGAGGCTTTCTCTGACGCCGCTGAGGGTGTTTATTCACCTCAAGAATTGAAGAACTTATTGGCTGACATTGCTTCGCCTGAGTCGGTTGACGCAGGTGTGTCAACCAAAGTAGAGACCTCAATCGAACCTGATAGCCACGGCTTTTGGGTGATGAATGTGGGATTGCTACCTCAGTGCGCGGATCGGGACGAATTATCAGCATCTCAGGTACTCTATCCCTCGCCGAGTGGGGCGTTAATTCCGCCGTTCTTCTCGTGTCCCGAGCCGGTTTCGACCCGAGACGAGCAAGCTAACTTCTGGGGAACTGCTGCGGCTGCCCAACGCCAATCTGCGGCATAAGTGCAAGGTTGAAGGGCACGATGGCCAAGGGCTCTCGCTGCCCTTCGATTTCAAGTACGACGTTGTACGGGCCTGCTTCGTCGAAGCGTAGAGCGCCGAACTTCACCGGCATAACTCCGGGGCCAGGCTGCGGAACATTCGCGAAACCACGAGCTTCTGCAATCGTCTTGCCCCGCTCCAGATTTTGGATTGTCAACTTCCATGACCATGATTCCGGCCGGTCGCCCTCAACGAGCGCCAAGATTGTCAGCATCGGCAATACGAAGGGAAGCTGGGGCACGGCAATCGTCCCCATGTACATCCCCAAGATCAGCAGTTTTCCGTTATCTTCTCTGCGTACATCGTCGCAAACGATTGTAAATGTGTGTTTTACAGACATTTTCATCCTCCATTTCGTAAGCACAACTCAAGCGTTGCACTTCTTGGTACATTTTTGTTGCGCTTTTGGAGGGGATCGGGTAGGCTGGGGTTGTTGGTTGTTCCCAGCGCCGCCAAGGCGCAAAATTTCAAAGAACCACGACGCCTGCCCGCTCTTCACAGCGGGCTTTGTCGTGTATGGCCCGATTCGACTCAGAATAGCAGATTTCAGTCAAGAGATGTTATGCCAATACACTCAAGACGGGTCGGCTAAGGAAAACCACAAGATATTGTGGGTTGCTTTCATCTTGGGCTGTAAGTAGTAGACCTCTAACTATTTATTGGGCTTGCTTGTAGCGGAACTACAATCGTGTGGGCACGATTCGCACAGAACCGGGTGGTTCTGCACAGGAACCAGTGCAAACAAAATAAAAAATGCGCCAAAGGAGTAAACAGGCGTGCATCGACTATTTGACGGCGGGAGTATCATAGCGCCATGAAACCCCTTCCAGCGCCGCCCGTCCCCGGCAAGAGCGAAGCCGAACGGTTCAGCAACGCCGTGAGCAAGGCATTCACCGTCTCGAAAGAGGAGATACAGCGCCGCGAAGCTGAATGGCAGAAGACGCAGACTAGGAAGCATCCTCGCAGACCCGCTTAAGGCGACAGAAAGGATAGACGAAAAATGCAAAGAGTTACCATCTACAACACAAACGGGGAACATCTTAACGATTACAGAGATATAACTGTCGTCAGCACCGAGGGTGGGGTTCTCAAATTTAAGTGGGAGAGAAATCCTGGAGAGAGGGCGACAATGGAAACGGTGATTACGAATCTTCCCTTCGTTCTAATAGATGATATGAACTGAAATCTCTATAGGACTAACACGCACACCGCTCATTTTGTCAGATATATTATTACCTCTTTCGATTACTCCCCCTCCCCCTCCCCCTCCCCCCCTTTTTTAGCCAATGTCGTCAAAATAAAGGAGTTGCCGGACTCTGATTTGGTAAGTCGTTGATTCTAAAGAGGTGCAGTTTTGTAAAGTCGTCATTCCATGCGAGTTCGCTGCGTTCTCCTGGAGGTTCGACGCGTTCCCCACATCGAGAAGGGGAGGCGACGCCCATCGCGAATGCCTGGATTTGGACCTATGGAGTGATTATGCGGGAAGAGGGCGAAACGATCGGCAAAGTTGGGGAGAGGTCTTTTGCGCGTGTTTTGAGCGGGTTAG
>Ga0181520_10000142_pt1 | contig 144976 bp, 95 predicted proteins | sample PEATcosm2014_Bin_29_FD_132451 | JGI IMG/M metagenome (GOLD analysis project Ga0181520, IMG submission 132451) | Peatland microbial communities from MTU Mesocosm Facility, Houghton, MI, USA - PEATcosm2014_Bin02_30_metaG | ecosystem: Environmental > Terrestrial > Soil > Wetlands > Peat | place... | reverse complement strand
GTGGGCTGCGGTGACACGGCGGCGACGGTACACGCCTTGGGAACGGTGGAACCAGAGGAAGTGGTCGATGTCGGCTCGCAGGTAAATGGCATCGTCAAGAGTTTCGGCGCCGACCCGCACGTCGTCGGCAAGTCGATCAACTTCGGCTCGCAAGTCGAGGAAGGGACCGTGCTGGCCACAATCGACCAGACCTTGTACCAGGCGACCGTCGATCAGAACCTGGCCGCCGTCAACAGTGCCAAGGCGAACCTGGCGATGGCGAAGGCCAATCAGGTCTTGGCGGAGGCCAATTTGAAACGCGACGACCAGTTGCTTAAGAAGGGCGTCATCGCGCGCAACCAATACGACGCCACCTTCGCGGCCTTGGAAGCGGCCAAGGCCGATGTGGGCGTCCAAGAGGCGGCGATTAAGCAGGCCGTAGTCGCGCTGCAGCAGGCGGAAATCTATCTCGATTTGACGCGCATCCGCTCTCCGATCAAAGGGATCGTCATCGACCGCCGCGTCACTGTGGGCCAGACGGTGGGCTCCGGCGCGAGTTCTTCCGGCCTGTTCTTGATCGCCAAGGACCTGAAGAAACTCCAAGTCTGGGTATCGGTCAGGGAGGCCGACATCGGCAAGATCCACGAGAAGCAGGCGGTCCGCTTTACCGTCGATGCCTTTCCGGGCAAGTCCTTCGAGGGCAAAGTCGCGCAGATTCGCCTCAATGCCGCCGTGAGGAAAGACGTGGTGACCTATACCGTCGTCGTGGCAACCGACAACGCCAGCGGGAAGTTGCTGCCGTATCTCACCGCCAACGTGCAGTTCGAGGTCCAAGCGACGGAGCGCTGACCGAGTTGGGAGTGCTAGGCAACCTTCGATGCCTCCTTTTTGGCCCCTCCGCCGCGCCCCAGTCTCGGCCGTGCCGTCGATCATCGGCCGCGGTGGGGTCGGGCGGCAGGGCTGCGCTAGGCCGGCCGTGATCCAGGCATCTATATTATGGCGGGCTGGGGGCGGATAGGAGGTCAGCGGGGAACCCGCGCCGTATTGACGAAGACAGTCGTGAAGATTCGTGATACACTGAAGCCCATCCGACGCACGACTGCGTCGAATCGGTATCAAATGTTGTAATTGCTCCCATGGGCTTGGACTTATTGGATGTTGCTTTTCGCGTGGAGAAGACGTTTGGCATCTCCCTGGCCGCAAGCGACTTTGAGCAACTGGCCCGCGAGCGCGATGTCGTCGTAGGCGATCTGTACGAACTGATTCTTCGCAAGATCCGTGCCCACGATACCGTGCGGACCGACGTTCGCCTGAACTTCGCCGTCTGGGAGGAATTGCGGCAAAAGATCGGCTACGCGGCCGGTGTTGCGGTCGACGACGTGCAATTGAAGACGCCGCTGGAAACGCTCTTTCCGTTGGAAACTCGCCGCAGGGCTTGGGAAGCCTTGCGGGCAGCGGGCCCGTACCGCATCGCCACGCTGGACTACCCCTGGGCCGTCCGCCCGATCGGCCTTTTACTGGCGGCCGCGATGGCCCTGGTCGAGCAGTTCCGCATTTGGCAGATTCCGGGTGCCATCTGGCTGTGGCCTATCCTGGGGTTGTTTGGGATCTGGATGTTCGCTGAGACGTACAGCAAGATGATGTGGATCTTGGCGGCATGGCGGCTTCGCTTCCCGCTTGGGATGAAGACCGTCAAAGACCTGGTGCGGGACGTATTGAGGAGGAACTCTGAAGCGATCGTCGTGGCCAAACAGGGCGCGGGCGGAGACTACATCCCAGTTGACGACCGCTGCATTGCCGTCTGGCAGCAGCTTCGGCAGATTCTGTCCGATGCGCTGGGCGTAAACATCGAGAAGGTAACGCTGGAGAGTCGTCTGGTGGCCGATCTGGGTGCCAGTTGAAATGAGAAACGCCTGTCCTGCCGTGCCCGGCAACGAGGCGGGCGCAGAAGACGCCGGTAGCGGCGAACACCTGGCTGAAGCCGAGGCCCTGGATCTGCAGTACGCCCTTTACGACCTGGACGGCAAGACAAGGCGGGCTGTTGGGATGGACGAGTTCGTGACCGCCGTGCAGGTGCGTTTTTTTCACGCGTCCCGTTCGGCCGGATAACAATAGCAGAATCGCGGCGCGGTCTCGCCTAGCCGCCAGAGATGGATCGAACCGCCACGGCAACAACCGGCTTCCGGGCACGTTGCACACTGCGTCCCCGCAAGCCAACTCCGCTCTCGGAACACGTCAAACCGGTTCTCCCAGATCCAGCGGAAGTTGTTCTCGAGAACATTTCCCTGGTCGAAGGTCGGATCGTTGTTCGTACAGCCTGTGACGGTCCCATCACAGCGGATCGCGCCAAAGTTCACGCCAGCGCGGCAGAAAAAGGGGACATCGCGGACCCTGCGGTCCAGTTCGAACGGCAAATACCCCTCGCAGGACGCTTGCACACGGAGTCCCCGCTGCGCCAGTCGCGGCCGATTCGCGGCGATCCAGTCAAGCATTCGCCGGGTCTGGGCGAAGTCGAGATGCAAGTCCGGCCGCGTTGCCGCGCGTCCCGAGGGAAAGATGCGGAAAAGTCGCCAGGCTGGGATGGCCGAAGCGAGGATGATCTCCGCCGTCTCGTCGAGCCGGTCGAGATTGCCCGGATGGATGCAGGTGACGACATCGCGCATTGGGATCGCGGCCGCACCAATACGGCACATCGCGTCGGTGGTCTTCGAATACGCTCCGGGTAAATTCCGCAGCGAATCGTGCGCGGCCTCCGGGCCATCGAGGCTGATGGTGATTGACCCGATACCGTGATCGATGAACGATGCGAGGCGGGCGCCCGTAAGTCCATGACCATTGGTCACGAGCCCCCACCGCATTGCGTGCGAAGCAATATGGCCAGTGATCTCTTCCAAGTCGGGATGCAAGAGCGGTTCGCCGCCCGTCAGAACGAGCATTACGTCGGGGCCGAAGCTGCGGCGGATGTCGTCAATCAGGAGCAGCCAATTTGCCGTAGTGAGTTCCTTGATCGAATCGCCAGTGCGGACGCAGTCGCTTCCGCAGTGCAAACAACTCAGATTGCAGTGCCGTGTGATTTCCAGAAACAGATAGAGTAGCTGATGTTGGCGAGTTTCCAGCCGCCGGTACGTATCGAAAGCGAAAGAGCGGACGCGGGAGAACCACATGATTGGTTATCGCGAATGTTGTGTGTCGACTTCAGGGGATCCGGCCGTCTTCAACCCCGCTACGGGCTCGCTGTCCGCCACCGTCGATGCGCGAAACGGTGTGTCTATCCGGTGCGTCGCGGGTACGCCGTAGCATCCGGCCAGCACGACCGACACCGAACCCATTGCCAGGAGGAGCAGGAGCCGTTTGATGTACGCCATCGTATTCGATCGCCAAACAGTGGAATGTTCGACAGCAAAGCTATACTACTGAGTGAGGGTAGCGAAACGACGCGGCTTAGTCAAGTCCGCCGGGAAGGTGTCGTCGGCGTACTCGATTTCCTGTCTTGCGCCGCCTCTCCAGCCCCCCCCTAATTCTACACGTGCCGCGGCGGCCAACGCAACAGACGGTCTTCCATTTTTCGACTGACTCGCCGGCAGAAAATCGTGTGGCGATCAGGGCCGCCATATCCGGGTAGACTCCGAGCGCAGGGGCTAATAATCATCGACACTGAAACATGCCCCTTTCGTTGTCTAGGGCCCGGCCGGCTTCAATGCCAGGTACTTCCTGGTGACGTGGCTCTGCACCAACTGGAAGAACTCCGGCGACTCGACCCGCTTCCGTTGCTCAGGCGTCAGCCAGCACAAGGGTTTCTCCCATGCCTCCAAGGGCGGGATTTCCAGCGTAACCCAGCCGGGACGCCGCTCGTGGACAGTGATGCCGTCCAGGTAGATGAACCGATCGTCGTTGAAGATGCTCAGTTCCATGTCGGCGACCTTGGCCTCGCTGGAGGCGGCTGAAGGGTGCAGAGCAATGAAAGCTCTCCATAGGCATCTTCACTTGCCACCGCCAAACTCGGCCGGCAAGCCGTTGATAATTTCGACAGTTTCGATGCTCACGCGCACGAACTGACCGACGAGACGGACGATATACTCTGGATCGTCCGCGCGATTGGGGTCGCTGCGAATGCCGGAGCGCTTGTCCTCGCTGACCTGGTATTGATCGATTACCCAGTCCAGGGCGCTGCGGTTGCCGAGGCGATACTCGAAGACCGCCGGTGGAATACACTCCAGCGTAAGTGAATCATTCACGACCAGCGCCAGCTTGTCCTTGGCCAGCCGCATTTTCTCGACACAGTAGGAGAGTGGCACGCCGGGCGATTCGATCCAGGCCAACGGCCAGGGCTCCAGTTCTTCGTATTCGACGTGCAGCCGGGCGAGCTTCTCGCCCGCCGCGGCGAAGGCGCGGAAGTCCGCTGCGACACCCGTGCCGCCCGTGTTCAGAAACAATCTACCTACGTGTAGGGTTCCTTGCTGGAACAAAAGCCAAGATAACCATGCGACATGGCTTTGTCAAACACCCGGAAGACATTTTATTGCATCCGGGGCGAGCGGCGGCGATGTCGATGACGGTGGCTCGGGCGTTGCCGTGCCCAATTCACTGGAACTCGATGAATTGCCACAACAAAACATGCGAGAAGTAGCTTCGTTGGCATCGACAAATCGGGCCAACAGGCCACGTTGACTATAAGAAATGGACAGTCAGAAGCGTGGGCCTTCGACGCGCTCGATCAAGCGGCCCTTCGGGCTGCGTGCGCCGTGGACGACTGCGAGGGGAAGGCTAGGATGGCTGGGGCGTCGTGGTCGAAGGCCGCTGGCTTCGCAGTTCTCGATACCCATCGCCGCCGCAAACCGTAGCAGACAAGACCGAGGGCACCGACCCCCAATAAAGCCAGCGTGGAAGGCTCGGGCACGACAGCGAAATCGCCGTCGTGATTCACCACGGCCCACACCGTCTGGTTCGCCGTATTCACGCCCCAATCGCCCAGCGTTGTATCGCCGTTAGGATAGGCCCCCACTTCGTAGTTGCCCGAGTTGGTTCCGACATTGCCGTCAACGGCGTTTACCCACAGGCCAGTAGTTGGATCGAGCCATGCCAGGTAGAGCGGGTCGTCCGCGGCCGACGTGCCGGGCAATACGTCGGAGTCGTAGCTCATCTCTAGGACAAAGGGAGCGGTCTGCCCGCTGCTGCCGTTCAGGGCAATGCCGCTCACCTGCACGATGTCGCTAATCACGCCCGAACCGACCTCCGCTTGTGCGCGGGTCCGCCAGGCCATGCCGACCGTCTGGGCCGAGCTACTGCTGTTCGTCCCGGCCAGGATCGTGGCTGTGCTGCCCACCATGCCCTGCCCGCCGCTGCCGGAGGTGGCCGTGGTCTTCGATTCCAGGTTGGCATAGCTGCCGCTGGCGGGGACCGTGGCGGTCAACGCGCGTCCGAAGGTGGTCTGCGAATTACTGGTGTCGGCGGTGGCGTTGCCCACGTTGCCTTGAAACGTGACTGTCACCGCCCCGTTGTTGTTGCCACCCGCGCCGGGCAGGCCGCTATCGTCTGCCAACTGCGAGGCAGCCATCGTGACGGTGTTGATGCCCGTGGTCGTATACTTGCTGGTGTTAAGCGAAGCGGTGAAAGTATTGCCGTTGCCCGCTGCCAGGCCGTTGAAGACCGAGAGGTTCGTCGAAAATGCCGGATCGCCGCCGGTTGAAAACCCGGTCAGTTTGAGGTTGGCCGTATATGCCGCCGAGGTATTCGCTGCCAGGTTGTAGATCGCGAAGCTCTGGCTGGGGATTGTCGCTCCCCGCAGGACGTTGCCGAAGTTGATGGTTTGGGTCGTCTGCGCGGCGCTGGACGACAGCGAGGCGTTGGAATGGTCGTAGACGGTGAGGGTGGCCGTAGCGGTTTGACTGAGGTTGCTCGAATTCGGATCGCTGGCGGTAAGGGAAATCGTGTTGACGCCGAGATTGGTGGACGTGGCCGGAACGGTGCAGGACCGGCTGGCGCTGGGAGCAAGGCTGCCGGTGCCGGATGTTATCGTTCCCAACGCGGCATTCCCGCTTACGACGGTGGCTGCTAGGGTGTAGTTCAGGTTGTTGGCACCGGAAACGGCTGAGTTGCCTACCGTTGCGCTCAAGGTCCCGGTTCCACCGGTGATTATGATAGTATTCGACGCGGTTAGGGCAACGGCAGATGGAACTGGAACAACGGCAATGCCCCCCGGCTGGCTCAGCCCCGAGATCAGCGAGGCGTTCACAAGTGCGCCCGACGTGGTGTACTCGGAAATTGTATGTCCCATGGAATTCGCGACGAACAGATCCTGTCCAGACACGGCAATGGCGAGCGGATTGCCCAACCCCGAGATAAGGGAGGCGTTCACGAGTGCACCCGACGTGGTGTATTCGCTAACCGTGCCGGCGAGGTAGTTCGTGACAAACAGATCTGACCCAGAGATGGCAATCCCCTCCGGCTGAGCGCTCGCCAGCCCCGAGATGAGCGCACGGTTAATGACTCCGCCCGAGGTTGTGTATTCGCCAATCGTGCCGGTGTCATTTACGACAAATAGGTCTGATCCAGAAAAGGCCATGCCGTCCGGCCAGCTCAGCCCCGTGATCAGGGAGGCGTTCACGGTGGCGCCCGAGGTGGTGTATTCGGAAATGATGCCGTAGTAGGCGTTGCTGGAGATAAACACGTCCGTTCCGGACACGGCAACGTTCGCCAAGTAATAGAACCCAGAGACCAGGGACGGGTTCACCGTGGCGCCCGACGTCGTGTATTCGCCAACCGCGCCTGAGGAGCCAAGCGTGACAAACAGGTTCGATCCGGAAATCGCAATGCCGGACGGATACGCCAACCCGGAGACCAGGGAGGCATTCACCGTTGCACCCGACGTGGTGTACTCGCCAACCGTGCCGCTACCGTAGTTCGTGACAAAAATATCGTCTCCGCTTACGGTCCTCGACGAGAGGAACAATCCCGCGGCCAGCAAACAAGCGCGTGCGATGAGCTTATGGAAGCACGGATGCTGCAAAAAACAGGGGCCAGCCGCGGTGGAGCGACGGGGGGACAGAGATGCGGACATAACTTGCTCCTTTGGGATTTGGACTTGAAAAAACCTACACACCTTCAATAGCGCGCAGCACCACACCAAGTAAGACACTCAAGGGAGAACGAACCAGCGAAAGATAGGCGCGCAGTGCGAGACTCGCTTGAGAGTCGCCGTCAAAGTGAGCCGCGCCAGTACAGCTGAGTAAATAGGATCCCCGCCGGGCTATGGGGCTGGTACCGTGCTCGTTATGCGCAACGCTGCCTGCAATGAATTGCCATGCGTGTGGGCTGCACACCCGTGCCGCCCGTGTTCCGGAACAACCTCCATACGTGTAGGGTTCCGTGCTGGAACAACGTGCAATCTAATACGGCGTCCTCGCTTTGTCAAATGTCGCTATGAGATTTATTGCAAATTGATCGAGCATTTGCCAGCGAGCGAGATGGCCGACATTGGCCACAAGGGTGGGTTGATGTTGCGGCACGGGGCAGATTCCACGGCGACATGAAGGCGGGCTGGGCTGCAATTTACCGGACGACCGTGAATTGCCGCAATAAAACATGCGAGAATGAAATAGCCCGGTATCGACGAATCAGGTCAACGGCCACATTGACTATAAGAAGTGGATAGTCAGAAGCGTGGGCCTTCGACGCGCTCGATCATGCTGCCCGTCGTGCCTCACGCGTCGTGGACGAATGCGATGGGAACGACAGGATGGCTGGGGCGTCTTGTTTGAAAACCACTGGCTTCGCAGTTCTTCTCGCTACCCGTCGCTTCCGCAAACCATAGCCAACAAGACCAGTGGCACCAGCGGAAAGTAGAACAACTGTGCAGGGTTCGGGCACTGCCGAAAGGGTAATCGAGCTGTCGCTGCCCGTACCATAGTTAATGGTGTAGCCGGTGGGAATGTCCAGCGTGCCGAAGTGTCCGCTGAGGGTCCCGCCGTAGCTGGCGATCGTGTACGGCCCGCCGGAAAGGTTCCCTGTGACGTCGAGCGTGGGATCGCCGTTCAAACTCAAGTTGCCCGTGATCGACATACCGGTAATGGAACTGCCCGTACCGATGACGTCGAACTCGCCACCCTCAAAGTCCATATTGCCCGCCAGGATGAGCGCGCCGCTGTTGAGGTCGCCCGGGGCGAGGTGCCCGCCGGCGTTGACCGAGACGCTGCCAAACGTGCCCGTGCCGCCCAAAGTGCCGCCGCTGACGTTGACGGCCGAATTGGTCAGCCAGCCATCGACGGTGAGTTTGCCCTGGCTGATTGTGGTCGGGCCGGTATAAGTATTGCTGCCGCTTAATGCGAGAATGCCGCTGCCGGTCGTGGTCAGCCCCTGGCTGCCGGCCAGCACCGCGCTGATCGTGGCTGTCTGATTGTCGACGGTGATCGTGGGTGTGCCGGTCGAGACCTGGAGGGTCAGCGTGCCGCCGTTGCCCGCGGCCAGCGTCCAATTGTAGGCGTTTCCCTGGTCGCCGAAGATCAGGTTGCCGATGGTGTGGCTGCCGTCGAGCGTCACCGTAGCGCTGGCGGCGAGGGTCTGCCAACTGAAGTCGGCAGTGTTGCCGGAACCATCCGGCAGCGCCGCTGGTGTCCAGTTGGCGGCCGTCGCCCAACTTCCGCCGCGGGCAACATTCCAGAGGCTGGGGACCACACCCACACGCATGCCGAGCCGGGAGTGATAAGATACGTTCCACGCGCCGCCGTTGATGCTTTGCGCTATTGCACCTGTGTCACCCGTCAAATTGAAGCCCCAAAACTCGCTGTAGGTCGTGCCTGCCGCGGCCTCAAGCCAGTAGGTCGATCCGGCCTTGAGTGGGGGGCCGTTTAGCGCACTGAGGTGCAGAACGCTCCCAGCAATCCCGAGCTGGTTGACAATCGTGTCGGTCCAGAGGACTTGGCCAGGAGCGCCCGATTGGTCGGCGGCAAGCGAAAGAGTGAGGGGCTTTGAAGGATTACCGGCATACATGGAGGTCCAAAGCTCTTCCAAAACGCCCGTAGCGCTGGGCACGAAACTCGTGGCGACGCCCCATGTGTTGGGGAAGCCCGTGTTGCCGATGGCCATACCTTGGTTGCTGTACGTGTTCGTAGGACCAAGGTTGTCGAAACCAATCATCGATGCGCCGCAGGCGACGCTCGGCGTGAAATAGCAAGAGGCGAGGATACAACCGACGGTGGTGACGCTCGCCGGGAAGGGACTGCGGGATTGCCTGTTTGCAGACGATATACGAAATATACGTCGCCTCCGAACGACGATGCACGAAGCCACGATTGCCCCCAGTAGCATCAGCGTCCCCGGCTCCGGCACGACGTTGAGCACCACTTCGTCGCCTTGGATGGCGATGTTCGCCGGCCAGCCGTCGATCGTGCCGCTGGTGCTGGTGCCCAGGCTGCCGGTGATCGATTGGGCGTCGATCAGGTTGTACGTGCCCGGTGCGACGTTGGCCGACCACGTGAAGTTGAAATCGGCGAACTGCTGGCCGCTGAGCACAAGCGGCCCTGAGGGCATGTAAACCTCGTCGCTGTCGGCGGGCGTGTCGAGGGCGTAGTCCATCTGTGCGCCGGACACCAGCGTAAGGCTGCCGCTGACGTTCAGCGGGCTAGGGACTGCGCCCGGCGACAACGACCCGTCCGAGGCCACGGTCACGCTGGTCAGGCTGCCCGAGCCGCCCAGCATGCCGCCGCTGTTGACCGTCACCGGGCTGGCCAGCGAGCCGTTAACGAGAAGATTACCCTGGTTGACCGATGTGGGTCCGACGTAGCTATTGGAGCCGGTCAAGGTCAGCGTATTAGCGCCCAGCTTCGTCAGTCCCAAGCTGCCCGGGATAGCCGAGCCGTAGGAGAAATTGCCGGCGGTGGTATCGATGCCCAAAAACGAGCCGCTGGCGAAATTGCCGCCGTTGGCCGCCAGCAGCGAAGCGATGTTGGTCGGTGTCCAGCCACTGCCGCCCGCGCCGACGGCGAACATGCCGCCGCTGGCAACGGTGAGTTTCCCGGCTGTCGCATAACCGGGCAGCGACGCAGTGCCGGCGGCCTCGAGCGTGCCTGAGTTGATCGTCGTGCCACCCGTGTAGCTGTTGCTGCCCGCCAGCGTCTGGGCGCCACTGCCGCTCATCACCAGCCTGATCGCGCGGAACGTGCCGCCGCCGCGGATCGTCCCGCTGAAGGTGGTCGAGTCGCCCGTTGCGCTGATCGTCAGGACCGAGGCGCTCGTCCCGCTGTTGATAATGCTGCCGCCGCTGCCGGGCGTCTGGTCCGAAAGCGAGGCCACCTGCTGGCTGCCGCCGCCGAGGTCCAGTGTGCCGCCGCTGGCGAGCGACAACGCCGTCGTGGCCGGCAGCACGTTCACGCCGCTGACCGGCGATGTGTTGACGATCTCGACGCCGCACAGCCCGCCGTATTGCTGCGCGGTTCCGCCAACCGTCACGGCTTGGCTCGCTCCGGTCAGTCCGTCGACCTCGATGTAGTTGCCCAACTGATAACTCGACGAGTTCGTGCTGGTGATTGCCGTGTAGGTGGTCGGTGCGCGGCCCTCGGTGGCGAAGTAATAGGTGGCGCCGTTGACGGTTGCTTCTTCCTTGGTGCCGAAGTTGAAATCGCCGACATACGCATAGATGCTGTACCTGGCATAGGGAATGCCGCTCACGGTGAACGCCATGCTGCCCCCGCTGACGTTAACGTAACCGTTCAACAGTTGGTTGGCGCTGCCAGTGCACCAAACGCTGGTGGCGCCGTTGAGGGAAAATGTCGCACCACTCGCCTGGCCGGAGTTATTCGTCAATGGGCTAGCGCTGAAGGCGTAGCCCGACTCATTGTTCCAGTTGCCCATCGGCACAACACCCGCCGAACCGGAGACGGCGCCGCCATTACCTACGAAATGGACGCCGACGCTGCTGCCGTTGATGGCGTTTGAAAGCTGAAGCACCCCGCCGGCAATCACCGTGGGACCGGTGTAGGTGCCGGACGCGGCAAGGGTCAAGGTGCCCGTCCCCTCCTTGATCAGGCCGCCCGGACCGCGCAATGCGCCGCTGTAGATCGTGTTTTGGCCGTTGCCGCCCACTTGGAGCGTCACCGCCTCGGAGGCGGCGGTTGCCAGGGCGATGTTGGCGGCGCCGGCCAGGCCGCCCAACACCGGATTGGTGACCCCCGGGGCGAACGCCAAGCAACCGCTGGAAGTCATGCTGACCGTGCTGTTTTGCACCGCCAGCGGATGCGCCAACTGAAGTGTCCCGCCGCTAACACTCGTGCCGCCGCTATAGGTGTTCGCGCCGCCGAGGACGAGCGTGCCGGCGCCGTTCATATTGAGCGTGCCCGGCCCGCTGATGCTGCCGCGCACGGTCAATGTGTCCGTGCTGTTGTTGACGGTCACGTCGGTAGCGCTGGCCAGGACCAGCGGCGCGAAAATCTGGTGGCTGCCGGAGACGTTGATGGCGGCGTCCCCTGCGCTTGCCTGGAGAGTAACGGCCTGCGGCCCGGCTATCGTGTAGCTTTGGGAACTATTGAACGTCAGCGTTCCTAAGGTGACCGCCATATCGACGGCGATCGACCTTGGCGCGGTGATCGCGTTGCCGAACGTTGCCTGAGCGTCCATGCCGGCAGGTGTCCCGTTTCCCCAGTTGGCGACGGCCGACCAGTTGCTGCCGGCATCCACGTTCCAAGTGCTTGCGGGAGAGAAAAGCGGAAGGCTGAAGACGGTGCCTGCGCCGTTGATGCCGCCCGAAGCCGTTCCGTACCATGTTGACCCTGAGAGCGTCAGCCCGCCCTGTGGAAAATACCCGTTGCTTGCGCTCAAGGAGATGATTCCCGACGATCCACCATTGATAGAGACGCTGAAGACCGTGCCGTTATTGGCCGCGCCACCCATCTGGGCCACCCCATAGAGCGTTGAGCCCACAAGCGTCAGGTAACCGGGCGGATACTCGCCGTTGGCGCCGTTGAAGTTCAAAAGGACCGTCGGCGTGCCGCGGCTGACGGGCATGCTGAAGACCGTGCCGTATCCGCAGGCGCCGCCGTTCCACGTGGTCCCGTAGAGGGTCGTGCCGCTGAGGACCAAGTTGCCCTTGGGATAGCAGGGCGCGTCGTACCACTGGAACGAGTACAGAGTCGTCGCGCTGCCGCCGCCGACGGGCATGCTAAAGACGCTACCCGCGCCGTCAGTTCCTCCGCTGTAGGTCAACCCGTAGAAACTCGATCCGCCGAGGGTCAAGCCGCCGTAGGGATTCTGGCCGTTCGTCCCGTTGAAATTCAACAGGTTCTTGTACCCGCTGCCGTTGATGTTCACGCAAAAGACGTTGCCATCGCCGTAAGCGCCGCCGTCTCGTGTCATGCCGTAGAAGGTCGAGCCGACAAGCGTCAGGCTGCCGATAGGGCCCACGCCGGGACATGCGCCCCCCGTGCCCGTGAACGAAAGCAAAGTCGTCTCAGGGCCGCCAGTCACAGGGACGCTGAAGACCGAGCCATCGTAATCGGCGCCGCCGCCGTAGGTCGTGCCATACAGGGTAGAGCCGACCAGGGTCACGCCGGCGAGACCCAGCGTGAAACCGCTTGGGGCGCCGCTCAGCGAGGACAGCACCGTAACGCTGCCGCCGGTAACAGGTATGCTGAAGACGTCGCCCTGGCTATAAGCGCCGCCCATTTCGGTCGTGCCGTAGAGGACCGAGCCGCTGAGCGTCAAGGCCCCGTCCACAGCACCGCCGTCATAGCCTCCGCTGAACGTGTATAAGGTGTTGATGTTCTGTGCGCCGGCTCCGGCGGAAAGGCAACCGAAAACGAGAATTGCCGACAATAACGGTTTCCAAGACATGAATCTGCCCTCTTCTTCCAGTACTTAGCCGTCCCGGAATCACGATCCCAAGCGAAAATCCGCCCAGGCTTCAAAAGCCGGGAGGGATTGCCGCCTGCAAAAGCAAGGGAAGAGGCTCCAACCGCATGGGAACCGTCAAGAGGGACAACCCGCCAAACATCCGTCTTCTCCTTGAGTACACAAATATCTTGTCCGCATCTTAAGGCTGCACCGCGATCGCGCAACGCTCCGCCAAAAAAGACACTCAAGGGAGAACGAAGCAGCGAAAGATAGGCGCGCAGTGCGAGACTCGCTTGAGAGTCGCCGTCAAAGTGAGCCGCGCCGGTGCAGCTGAGTAAATAGGATCCCCGCCGGGCTATGAAGCTGCTACCGTGCTCGTTACGCGCAACGCTGCCTGCAATGAATTGCCATGCGTATGGGCTGCACACCCGTGCCGCCCGTGTTCCGGAACAACCTCCATACGTGTAGGGTTCCGTGCTGGAACAACGTGCAATTTAATACGGCGTCATCGGTTTGTCAAATGCCGCTATGAGATTTATTGCAGATTGATCGAGCATTTGCCAGCGAGCGAGATGGCCCACATTGGCCACAAGGGTGGGTTGATGTTGCGGCACGGGGCAGATTTACCGCGGCATGTACCGCGTTGGGCCGCAATTCACCGGACGACCGGTGAATTGCCACAGCAAAACATGCGAGAATACGCTTGGTCTGCATTGACAAATCGGGCCAACGGCCACGTCGACTATAAGAAATGGATAGTCAGCAGCGTGGGCCTTCGACGCGCTCGATCAAGCTGCCCGTCGTGCCGCGCTCGCCTGGGACGCATGCGAAGGCCAGGATGGGTGGGCGTCTTCGTCGAGGGCCGCTGGCTTCGCAGTTCTTGCTACCCTTCGGCGCCAACCGTAGCCGAGAAGGCCGATGGCACCGGCGGCGAGAAGGACGAGGGTACTTGGCTCAGAAACGGCGATGGAAAACAATGTGCCTGCCCCATTAGTTCCTCCGCCATACGTCGTTCCGTAAATCGTATTGCCGAGGGACGTGAGATCGGAGTGCGGGTTCTGGCCATCGTTTGGCGTCCCCATGAAACTGTGAACGATCGCCAAATTGTCAGTGGCCGGATCAAAGCTATAGACGATGCCATCCCCTGTACTCCCGCCCGCCGACGCAGTTCCGTACAGTAGCGAATCAACCAGCACCAACCCGCCCATTGGGTTGGCGCCGTCAGCCGTGCCACCAAAGTCGTGGAGCACATTGTACGTGGACGAAGTCGTATTGAAACTGAACAACACGCCGTCGTTCGCGCTTCCGCCGTCAGTTGTGATTCCATATAACTCGCTGCCATCCAGCAAGAGATTTCCATGCGGCTTCGAACCGTCGTTGGCAACCGAGCCGAAACTGTACAAATAATTCAGCGCGAAGGTGTTTAGATCGAGGCTGAAGATCGTTCCGTTGCCGTAAGCTCCTCCCGCATTGGTTGTTCCGTATAATTTCGAACCCACTTGAATAAGATCTGCTTCGGGTTGGGAGCCAGGTTGCGGCGTCCCAAACCCACCCAGGCTCTTTACCATGCTGTAACCTGTGCCATCGGAATTCAGCCGGATAATGGCTCCACCGTTGCCGCTGCCCCCTTCCCATGTTTCGGCGTATAGTGTGTTTCCAACGGCTGTGAAGCCGGCCATCGGAGTTGCCGCATCCGTAAACGCGCCGGCGAACTGATACACAGTTTGAAAACTTGCATTGAGGGTGTTGTAGCTGAAAACTGTGCCGTTGCCAGCGCCTCCGCCTTGAGCGCCAAATTGGGCTGTGCCAAAGAGCGTCGTTCCCGCGAAAGTCAAATCCGATTCCGGCTGATTACCGTCGGCGCCAGAAAAATTATGGAGCACCTGGTAACCGGTTCCGTCCAGGTTCATCGAATACAACACGCCATCTTGACCGCGCGCCACACGGATCATGGAGTAGCGGGATTTTCCCGCAAAGGCCGGTAATGCGAGCGCCTTTCCTCAAAAAAAACCTTGGCAATTTCCCCAACGGTCGGTTATGATGGCAGTCGGCCGGATGTGCCACTGGGATTCCGACCGCCTACCTATATTCCTTCCCCGCCGCGGCTGTGTTGACAGCCGGCCATGTATTCCCCTATCCTAGGAATCACGCCATGCTCGAATCCAAACGCGCAGAACGACGACACTTCCTGAAAACGGCCCTGCACGCCGGAGCTGCCTTGGCCGTGCCTTACCTGATCCCCGCCTCAGTGCTGGGCAAGAACGGCGCTGTGCCGCCCAGCGAACAGATCGTGATGGGCTCGATCGGCATCGGCGGCCGCGGCTCGTATGTTATCGGCTGCTTCATGGAACAGCCCGATGTCCGCTTCGCCGCCTGCTGCGACGTCCGCCTGGATCGCCGCAAGGCCGTGAAAGGCCGCATCGAGGAACAATACAAGCTGGCCAATTGCCCCGCCTATCGCGACTTCCGCGATCTGCTGGCGCGGTCCGACATCGACGCCGTGCTGATCACAACCGGCTCGAACTGGCACGCCCTGCTCTCCATCTTCGCCGCCAAGGCGGGTAAGGACATGTATTGCGAAAAGCCTTGCTCCAAGAACATCATGGAGAGCATCGCTTTAGCCGATACGATCCACCGCACGGCCCGCGTCTTCCAGGGTGGCATGCAGCGACGGAACCTGCCGCACTTCGAGTTCGCCGCGGAACTTGCGCGCCAGGGCAAATTGGGCAAGCTGCAAACCGTCCATGCGCATCCCGGCGGGCTGGGCACTCATAGCAGCGGCTGGCCCACCGCCCAGCCCGAGCCGTCCAAGGACGTGGTCGATTGGGACATGTTCCTGGGCACGGCCGCCTGGCGGCCGTACAACGCGGGATTGCTGAGCGCCGAATTTGAGAAGGGCGGCGGCATGGTCGGCGGCGGATGCCTGGAATGGGGCTCGCATTGTATCGACCAATGCCAGTGGGCCGCCAAGGCCGACGACACTGCCCCGGTCGAGTTCTTTCCCATCGAAAACGGTCAGGCCACGGCTCGCTATGCCAGCGGCGTGAAGCTGGTGGCCCGTAACGACGGCTGGTTGCCGCTGGGGTCTTGCCCCGTGCGTTACGAGGGCAGCACCGGCTGGGTGGAAACGGGCGATAGCGGGCAACTCGTGCTCAGTTCACCCACGTTGCTGGCGGGAAAGAAGGTGGCCGAGATCGGCGGTTACCCGGCCACTTACCACGTTCGCGATTTCCTCGACTGCGTGAAGTCGCGCGGCCTGCCGCGGGCGAACGCCCAGGTGGCTTGCCAGTCGCATATCACCTGCCACGCCATGAACATTGCGATCTTCCTTAACCGCAAACTGACCTACGATCCCAAGAAGAACGAATTCATTGGCGACGACGAAGCGAATCGCCTTCGCGGCGAAGCCCTCCGCGACCCCTGGCGATTCTAACGAAACACTTACCCGGAGCACTTTCATGCGATACCTCAAAACGTTCTTTCTTCTGACACTCATTGCCGTCCTGTGTATTCCCGCTCTCGCCGCCGACAAAGCCGCGAAGGCCAATACCCGCGCCGAACAGAGAAAGCTTATCGAGCTTCTGCAGGGCAACGCCGCGCCGGCCGACAAGGCCCTGGCCTGTAAGCGGCTGGCACTGATCGGTGACGGCGACGCCGTGCCGGCGCTGGCGGCGCTGCTTCCCCAGGCAGAACTTTCTGGCTGGGCGCGGATTGCCCTGGAGGTCATTCCCGACATCTCGGCGGACGACGCCCTGCGGACAGCCTGCGGACAGTTGCAAGGTCGGTTGCGGGTCGGCGTGATCAATTCTCTGGCGGTCCGCCACGATACGAAGGCGGTCGATCGGTTGATCGGGCTGTTGGAGGACTCCGACCACGAGGTTGCCGCGGCTGCTGCCGTGGCCCTGGGCCGCATCGGCACCGACGCGGCCGTGGCCACTCTGCGGAGTTCGCTGGCGATCGAGCCGATGGCCGTTCGTTCGGCGGTGGCCGAAGGGTGCATTCTTTGCGCCGAGCGCAACCGCGCACACGGCGAGAGCGCCGAGGCAGTGAAGCTCTACGACGCTGTCCGGGCAGCCGACCTGCCGCAGACACGGATCTTGGAAGCGACGCGCGGCGCGATTCTCGCCCGCGGGGCCGAGGGTGTGCCGCTGCTGGTCAAAGAGCTGCAATCGGCCGACAAGCAACACTTTGCCCTGGGGCTGTTCGTGGCGAGGGAACTTCCCGGTCCTGAGGCGACCGAGGCCGTGGCGGCCGAATTGGCCCGCGCCGTCCCGCAGCGGCAATCGCTCTTGATCCTTGCGCTAGCCGACCGTGGCGAGTCGAGTGTTGTCCCGCAGATTGTCAAGGCCGCCAAGGGCAGCTCCCCGCAGGTGCGAGTTTATGCCTTGCGTGCCCTGAAACGGGTTGACGAGGCGGTGAGCGCGCCCATCCTGCTCGATGCGGCAGCGGAAGATGATGCGACGATCGCGCAGGCCGCGCTGGGAGTAATCGATGCCCTGCAAGGCCCGGCGATCGACAATCTCATCGCCCAACGGCTGCCAGCCGCCAGCGGTGGGGCCGGAAAAATCCTCGTTGAGCTGGCCGGACGGCGGCACGTGGCTGCTGCAACGCCAATTTTGTGGAAGGCGGCCGACGATGCCGATGCGAAGGTCCGCGCCGCCGCCTTGACCGCCCTAGGCGGGACGATCCAATTCGCTGAGCTTCCCCAACTGATTGCCCGACTACGCGCCGCGCAAAACGATGAGGAAGCGGCCGCGATTGCCAAGGCATTGCAGGACGCCTCGCAACGGATGCCTGACCCGGAGGCCTGCGGCGAGAGGCTGGCCGCCGCCCTGGCGGGGGCCCCGGTGGCGCTGAAGTGCAAGCTGCTGGAGGTCCTTGGCGCGTTGGGCGGCCAGAGGGCGTTGGCCGCCATGGGCGACGCCGCCAGGCAGAGCGATGAAGTGTTGCGCGACACAGCCTTCCGCCTGCTGGGGCAATGGAAGTCGGTCGACGCGGCCCCCTTGCTCACGGATCTTGCGAAGAACACCAAGGACGAAAAGTGCCAGGTGCGGGCGGTGCGGGGCTACATCCGCCTGGCCCGGCAGTTCGTCATTCCGCAGGCCGACCGCGCGGCGATGTGCCGCACGGCCCTCGAGATTGCCCGGCGGCCCGACGACAAGCGTTTGGTGCTGGAGATTCTGCTCCGCTATCCCAGTCCGGAGATGCTGGACCTGGCCCTGGAGGCCGCCAAGGCGCCGGATTTGAAGGAGGAAGCCGCCATCGTGGCGATGGGGATCGAACGGGCCAGTGGCGGAAATTCGATCGAGCTGCGCAAGGCCCTGGCCCAGGCCGGGCACAAGACGGTGAAGCTGGAGATCCTCAAGGCCGAGTACGGCGAGGGCGGCCAGGTGAAGGACGTGACCGCAATCCTCCGCCGTTATGCCCGCAACTTCCGCGTCATCTTCCTGCCCTCGTCGAGCTACAACGAGTCGTTTGGCGGCGACCCGGCCTCCGGCGTCGTCAAGCACTTGCGGATCCGCTATCGTATCGACGGCAAGGAAGGCGAGGCCACCCTCAATGAGGACGCCACGGTAGTTTTGCCGATTCCGAGGTAACGAGGTGTGCGAAAACCGTAGGCCGGAACAAGAGCAGGCTCATTTTGGGCTTGGAATTCCCAACTGGCGGCAGATGGCCCGTACGGTGTAGTCGTTGATCTCACGATGCCGTGGAACCGACGACTGATTCTGGTTGGCGGGGTTGAACCAAACGGAATGCGCACGGCCTTCCCGCAGCAAGCGACAATTACAATCGCAGAGATGCTGGATCAGCAATTGCCGTTTCACGAAGCTATCAACCCCGTTGGCAATTCCTGTATTTCGGAGCTGACTTGCAGGTGCAGATAGATCGGCTCCTCGATGTCCATTTCAAGGTCGCTCACTTGAGGATTGGGAACGGGCAATGCCTGGCCCATCGCCATGGCGGCTTCGGCCACGTCGACCAATGCTATCGCTAGCAACCGACGGGCCTCGGGCAGACTATCCGCGCACGTGATTGCCGCGGGGAAATCAACTACTTGGGCATGGACCCCGCCGTCAACGAACTTGTACCCGGCTTTGTATTGAAGCATCTTGGTTCTCTCTTGGACTAGTCTCCCAACGATTCGTATTGTGCCGATCGCCCCCAATTACTCCAGGAGACCGTGCCATACAGGCCGTATTCGTGCGCGGTTCGGTATTCGATACCGGCGGCACGCCCATTGTGAAGCAGTCAGCTCAACGGTGACATTATTATATTCGGACAGTGTGCAGGACACCACCGGGAATTCAGCGTCCTTCCACCGGCCAGGCAAGGCATTCATCCACGGGCGTGACAATCTCCCGCGAATCCAGCCTACCTCAATAGAGGGACCGAAAACCACCCTTGGCAGATAGAAGTTGCACATTTCTGCCGATTTTGATAAAATCGAGCTTGTGCCTGTACTCGTTCTGGAGAGCGACAATGTACACGCGCGGGAGAACCGTAGCGACCGGCAATCGCCGATTTCGCCGCCTGGGCATCGAGCCGTTGGAAGATCGCCGAGTGCTGTCTGGCCTGTCTCCGTTCGGAACATTGCCGCCCATCGTTTGCGGCCCTATGCCGCCGACGATGTCAACGCCCGTGGTCGCGTCGCCCATTAGTACGGCCCCCGCGGGCGGCCAACAGGCTGGTGGAACGCTTTCAACCGCGCAGCTTGCGGCCGAAACCGCGGTTGGTCAGTCGATCAACGCCTTCGCGGAGGCCCTTTACAGCCAGATTCAGAGCCAAACGGGGGGAAGCGGCAACCTGTTCCTCTCTCCGTCGAGCATCTCCACCGCCTTGGCGATGACATACGCGGGCGCCCGCGGCGAAACCGCCACTCAGATGGCTACCGCGCTGCACTACACACTGGACGCCAATACGTTGGCCGGCGATTTCGGCAGCCTGCTGACGGACCTCAACAGCGCCGGCCAGGGCAACTATTCGCTTTCGGTGGCCGACGCCCTCTGGGGGCAACAGGGCTATTCGTTCCTGGCGCCGTTTCTGAACCTCGTGCAGGCCGACTACGGCGGCGGCCTGCACCAGGTCGATTTCGAGAACGCCGCCGAGACCGCTCGCCAGACTATCAACAACTGGGTCGCCCAACAGACGAACAACAAGATCCAGAACTTGATCCCCCAAGGTGCAATTAACTCCTTGACGCGGCTGGTATTGACCAACGCAATTTACTTCAAGGCCCAGTGGGCGACGCCCTTCAATAGCAATTTCACGCAGAATGCGGCCTTCACGCTCGGCACGGGCGGACAGGTGCAGGTCCCTACGATGCACGACACCAACTGTTATGGCTATATGCAAAGCGATGGCTACCAGGTCGTGGAACTGCCCTACGCGGGCAACCGGCTCGTCATGGACGTGCTCCTGCCCACCAACACCGGGCTCTCGGGCCTCGATGCCAGCCAACTCCCCGCTGATCTAAACGGCTGGCTGCAGGGCCTGACGACGCAGCAGGTCGCGATATCGTTGCCCAAGTTTCAGATCACCACGCCATCGATCAATATGACTCAGTCGTTGGAGGCCCTGGGCATGACTGATGCTTTCGAACCTGGGATCGCCGACTTCTCGGGCATGACAAGCGCCGACCAGCTTTATATTAGTTCTGTTTTCCACAAGGCGTTCATCGACGTCAATGAGGCGGGGACCGAGGCTGCGGCGGCTACTGCGGTTGTCACGGGGACCCTCCTAGCTGTGGGGACAGGAGAATCGTCGCCGGTCATATTCAACGCCGATCATCCGTTCCTTTTCCTGATCCGGGACACGCAATCTGGAAGCGTGCTGTTCATGGGACAAGTGGCCGATCCATCCTCGACCGGGGTCGATCCTTCGGCTCCCGCTGTTCCCAAGGCGCAGACGGTCGCCATGCCTCAGATCACGTCCGCTCCGCCGACGCAGGTCGTCGCGGGCAGCCCTTACACCTACCAGCTCTTGGCAACCACATCGTCCGGCGAGACGATTACTTTCTCGCTGGAAACTTGCCCAGCGGGCATGAGCATCGACGCCTCGACCGGGCTGGTAACATGGTCGCCAACGGCGTCCCAGACGGGCACTAACTTCGTGACCGTACTGGCCACGGACCAGTTCGGCGGCACGGCGCAGCAGAAATTCGCGGTCAGTGTCCTTCGTGCTTCCGCGGGAAACGATCCCTTTGATCCCGGGAAATTGTCGCTCGGCGCGCTCAACGGCCCCCAACCTAAATTGATTCCAGAAGGCCTCATCCCGTAAGGCGGGCCAAACCGTAGGCCGTGAACAAGCGCAGCGCAGTTCCGGCATAAATCAGTACGACGTAACCACCTGATGCCGGAACTGCGCTGCGCTTGTTCACGGCCTACCGAATCCCGAGCGCATCGAGTTCGGCCTCGTAGCCGCCGGGTAGGGCTTGCAACGGCGCAACCGTAGCGCGGGCATGGGCAATCAGGTTTAGTAGGAGCCGGTCGGCGGCGGGGTGGCCGAGGTTGCCCAGAAGATTGAGGCTGTTGAGCGTAAATCGCCCAGCGTGATGACGCCACGTGCCCAGCATCACACTCGCCGAGCACTCGCCGAACTCGAAGGGGGATTGACCACCTTCGTGCGAGCCTAGCAGCGTGCCGTTGAGCCACACGTCGCAGGCGTAGGCCACAGCGCCGAATTGAAGGTAATAGCGCAAATCGCGACATTCCGCCAAAGCAGGTATGAAACTGCGCGAGCACCAGAAGACGCCGTCGTATTTGGGATCGATCTCCTTGATGCTACCCGGAACCTCGATGGGACGTGAGGCCTGAAGCGGAAAAATGTCAGGCTTGAACCAGACTTGCGTCTGGCCTATATCCTTTGGGTCAAGGACGAGACGCCACGGACCATCGAGCGATTGCACGCGGAGCGGCTGCCGGCCGAGCGGCGGGGTAGCAGACGCGACCGCACGGGCATCGATCGAAAGCATGGTGAAGAGGACGGGCGCGAGACAATACCAGGGAGATTTATGAAGTTTCATCATTGCCTACCGTTGCGCTGTCCGCTCGGTGCGCTGGTAACGAATCACGGCCGCCGCCGGCTTGCATTCCAACTCGACCTTCAGGCCCTCGTCCAGCAGGCTCTTGCCGCTGATCACACTTGCCGTCGCGGCGTCGAGGCTGCGGACCTCATAACGGGCCGCCGGGTCCAGCCCATGGAGCTTCAGCCGCAACGACTTCTCGCAGCATGCCGGACGGCGGTAGGCGAGCACCACGCCGTCGGCCTGCTCCGGCCGGTTGAACTGCGTTGCCAGCCAGTCGGCATCGGCCACGCTATAGGGCGTCAAGGGGTAATAGTCGCCCAGGAAATAGGGCTGGAGTTGGCGGACCTGCTCGAGCAGGGCCTTGAGTTCCGGCGCGTGCTCCAAAGGAGCGCTGAGGATGATGCCCGCGCTCAGCCCGCTGTAACGATAAGGATCGGCGCTCTGTACGACGCCTGCGCTGAGGGGAATCCAGGAGGAAATGCCGTAGGTCTGGCCTTGCATACCGGCAGGATTGAATTTCGGCTTGCACTGGAAATCGCTACGCCAGAGGGCCACGCTGCGGGAGATTGTTTCCAGGTCGAGGCGACGGCCACCGCTGGCGCAATTGTCGATCAACAGGCCCGGATGCCGCTGCCGCAGCTCGTCCCAAAAGGCGTACAGCCCTTCGATGTAGCGGATCTCGCACATGCCCGCCCGGTCGGGGGCGTCGGCGCAGCGCCAGAAGTTCTCCGGATCGGTGTTGAAGTCCTGGCGATACCAGGCCAGGCCGCCCTCCCGCACCAGCGAGGAAACGATCTCTGTAATTCCCTTGCGGGCCGCCGGGTCGCCCAGGTTCACCAGGTAATTGTCGCCTTGCGGTCCCAGCAGCCACTCGGGATGCTGCCGCGTGAGGTCGGTGCCGCGGTACGCCCGCTCCGACTCGATCCATAAGAGGAACCCCAGGTCGTGGCGGCGGAGCATGTCGCCGATGGGCTTCAGCCCGTGGGGATAGGTGATCTTGTTGGGCTGCCAGCTCCCGGTGTACTTCCACCACTCGCTGTTGGCATCGGTGGAATTCTCTTGGAATGGCTTGTCGCCATACCAGCCGGCGTCGATCCAGTAGACGTCGATGGGCACCTTGTTGTCCACGAACCATTGGATGGACCGTAGGTGTGTCGCCTCGTAAACCTCGCCCCAGGCGCCATAGAAGACCGGCAAACGCCCGGCTGTCGCCTTGGGCAAAGGCCCGTGGTGGGCCGTGAGGAAGCGGCGCAAGAGGTTCTGACTCTCCAGGCGGTCTCCCTGCCAGAAGAGCAAGAGAATCCGCGGCGTGCGGATGGACTCGCCGGGCAGGAGTTTCAGGCAGGTCCGCCGCATGCCGGCCGCCAGGAGGAGCCAGCCGTCGCCCCTGCGGTCGAATTGGGCTTTCCAATTGCCCGTCCAGCCGACGGCTTCGATCAGTCCGCGAGCGCCCGCTTGCACATTGAAAAAGGGCAGGACGCCGTTGGACGACCGGCCGCCTGCGGAGCCTAGTTCGAAGCGGCTGCTGAGTTCCAGCCCGTGCTGCTGCGGCGCAAAGTCGTCCAAGGCGGCAACGCCGCCCTTGGCATAGTGCAGCGTACAAGGCTCGGTGGGCGTGGTCGCCACGGATATCGCCAGCGGCCGGATGTCGGACAGAATTGGCGTGGCCGCCTGGTTTTCGTTCGTCAGGTGCAGCGTCCACTCGACGGCCGGAAAGTCGTGAAACTCGACGGCCTCACAGCGGACGGCGAGCTTCGTTGTCGGGTCGCGCCAGGTGACGGTGATCTGCGTGCGGTGTTCGTCCAGGGACCGCACTTCGTGAGTGCGATGCCAAGTTCGCATGTTCTCGGCGACCGGTTTGCCGTCGTAGAGCATCGAGAAGAACGGCTCAATCGCCTTGTCGCCCATGTAGTGATCGATCCAGGCCTGCTGGCTTGCACGGTCGGCGCAGGCCGCCCAATTGCCGGTTTGGGCGGCCGCGGCCGCTCCCAAGCGCAGCAGGTGGGCTAAGAGAAGCACGGCGATGATTAGTCTAACGGATTTCATTTGGCGTCCATTTCTCGGCCTGAGGGAGGGTGAGCGACTGCCACCAGGATAACATGGAAGCGGGCAGAAGTCACGCCGCGTCGCCGAAATGAACTTTTTCCAGGAGGCTTGCCGCGAAAGCCGCGGAATGGCATACTGGTGGGGAGATTCTCGAAATTGCCCTCCAGGATTTAGAGGTGGATTCCATGCTCGGTGATTCCCTTTCGAACCCGGCCACGAAGGCCCTGGCCCCCATGACTTCGCGGGAACGTGTGTTGCGGGCGATCAATCATCAAGTTCCCGACCGCGTTCCGATCGACCTAGGAGGCACCAAGGCCTCGGGGATTGCCGTCGTGGCCTACGAGAAACTGAAACGCAAACTGGGGATCACGACTCCCACGAAGGTGCTGGACCCGCGATTCATGATCGCGGTGGTGGAAGAGGAAGTCCTGCGCCGGCTGCACGTGGACGTGGTTCCCTTGGACCTCACCGTGCTGGTAAACACGGCCCGCCCGGACAACGAGTGGATTCCCCGCCGGCTGTTCGACGGCACGCAGCCCTTGTTCCCGCCGTGTACGAAGATCGTCGAAGATGCGGCAGGCGACTGGATCCTGCTGGCCGCCGACGGCTCGCCCACGTCGTTTCGCATGCCGAAGAACGGCTATTATTTCGACGACATGTCGTGCAACCGCGGCGAGTGCATCAAGCCCCAGGAATTCCGGCCGGTGTCGGACATTTCGGACGAGCACTTGAAACTGCTCTCGCAATACGGCCGGTCGCTGTACGAAAACACCGACTATGCGATCCTGGGCTGGGGATTCGGCATCTGCTTCCTGGGTTTGAGCCTGATCACCGACCGTGCCAGCAACGTTACGCAAGGGCTGCCCAACGAGTGGATGATGATGCTCATGACCGAGAGGGAGACCTGCCACGAGATGATGGACCGCAGCGTGGAGGCGACGATCAAGTGTCTCAGCCTGGTAAAACAGGCGGTGGGCGACTACTGCTTTGCCTGGGGCATCGCCGCCGACGACAGCGGCACGCAGCGCGGCGAGTTCATCCGCCCGGAACTTTGGGCCGAGATGCTCAAGCCGCATTACAAGAAGCTCTGCGACTGGATCCACGCCAACACCGCCTGGAAGGTCTTCCTGCACTCCTGCGGCTCGGTCTATCATCTGCTTCCGCATTTCATCGAGGCCGGCATCGACATTCTCAATCCGGTGCAGACCTCGGCCGCCAACATGGACCCGGGCCGACTGAAGCGGGAATTCGGCGACCGCCTGGTCTTTTGGGGCGGCGGCTGCGATACGCAGAGGGTCTTAGGCAAGGCTCCGCCCGAGGAAATTCGCCGCCACGTGCGCGAGCGGATCTGCACCTTCGGCCCTGACGGCGGCTACGTCTTCAACCAGATTCACAACATCCAGGCCAACGTGCCGCCGGAGAACATTCTGGCCGCGTTCGACGCCGCCTACGAGTTTGGCGGGTATTAGGGGCGACCGACGAATGATCTCGCAGAAACACGGAGTTCATTTATCCGCCGGTCCTTAGGCCGGGTCATTCGGCAGGAGCCAGCTCGACCAGCGGCCCGTAGGTCGAGGGCATGCGGTCGCGCGGCCCGATCGTGCGCCAGTGGCCCACCCAGTCGAGACACTCCCGCTTGTTCAGGTCGACTTCGTGCCAGAAGATGCCCGTGCGGCCTTGGCTGGAGGCAAGGACCTTTCCCAAGGGATCGATGACCATGCTGTTGCCGTCATAGACCGAAGGCACGAGGTAAAGACCCTCGTCGCGGGCCCGCACGCGAAACGTGTTTTCGCCCTCGACGTGGCCATCGTGGTCGGCGAACGTCGTGCCCCAGGTGGGTGCGAAGACGATCTCGGCGCCATGCAAGCGAAAGGCGGCGGCCGTCTCCGGGAAGAAGTAGTCGTAGCAGATTTGGATGGCGATCGTGCCGAAATCGGTCTGGAAGACCGGGTACTCGAGGCCGGGAGAGAAACCGACCTTCCATTCCTCGCGGGGCAGATGCACCTTGCGGTACGTGCCGGCGAGCTTTCCTTTGCGGTCCAGGAGCACGGCCGTATTGAAGAGTTGCTGGCCCGCGCGTTCATAAAGGCCGGCCACTACCCAGAGGCGGTTCTTGCGAGCGGCATCGCCCAGTCGCCGCGTGGAAGGGCCAGGGATCGCCTCGGCCACCTGCGACACGGTGCGGCCGGTGCCGACCACGGTGATCGCCTCCGGCAAGCAGACGATGTCCAGCCCCAGTTTGCCGGCCGCGTCGACCTGCCCGCAGAAGAGCTCGAGGTTCTGCTCGGGTGTGCTCTTGTTGGGCTTGAGATAAACGGTGCCGATCTTGACGCGGCGGGGCGGCAGGGGTGCGGTTTCCCGCACGCTCACATGTTCCCACTGGACGGAACCGCCCTGCGGCCATTTCAACTCCAACGATAACCGTGCGCCGTCGGCCTGCTTGGGGGCCGTGAGCACGTCGGCGAATTTCAGTGTCCCATCAGTCGCTTTGGGGCCGCGCACGAGCATGCCCGCCGCGTCGAGCGGTTTTCCCGCCTGGCTCCATTCCAGGCGGACCAACAATGATTGCAGCGGGCTAGCGAGATTCTCGGCCCGGGCAACGGCCCGGACGGCGTAGCTTTTGCCAGGTTCGACGCCTCGCAGTTCCTGCGTGAGTCCACCCACGGCATAGGGCCGCTCTGGGGCGTCCATGACCGCGCCCCCCTCTGCGGCGCGGACACGGCAGGCCGCCTGCTGCCAGGCGGGAGTCCAGAGCGACCAGGCCTGCGGCAAACCGTCGCCGCCGGCGGTAGTGAACTGCGGATTCCGCACCAGTTCCTTATCGTCGCCCGCGGCGATGCTGGCAACGGTATTCAGAAGCAGAAGAACGAAGAATAATCGGGTTTTCATGATCGCGGGTCCCAGTGGGATGTTTTCTCGACGACGGTCGAAGCTGGATCGATCTTACCACGATTCTGCCCGCGCGTCCACGAAGGCCGAAGGAGCGTCCTCCATGCACGCGGTTCACGCGATCGGTGCATTTGACGGGCGACGAGGAAGATGCGATACTCTGGGGAGCGCGTTTGTTTCCACAGACCGCAAGCTTGCCGGGGAGTTCCATCATGTCCAGTCCACGTTTCAGTTTCGTCTGCGGCCTTGGCCGTGTCGCCCTGCGATTGCTGCGTTCCGGATCGCTTGCGGTTGCGCTTCTGGCTATGACCGCGCCGATGATCGCAATCCGGATTGCCGCCGGTGCCGAAAAACCGATGCCGCCGAACATCCTATATGTCATGGCCGACGATCATGCCGCTCATGCCATCAGCGCCTACGGCAGCCGAATCAATCAGACGCCCAACCTCGACCGCCTTGCCCGCGAGGGCCTGCTGCTGGAAAACTGCTTCTGCGTGAACTCGATTTGCACGCCCAGCCGGGCCTGCATTCTTACGGGCAAGTACAGCCACAAGAACGGTGTACCCGTGTTTAACCACATCGACGGCTCGCAGCCCACTGTGGCCAAGCACTTGCAGGCCGCCGGCTACTACACGGCCATGATCGGCAAGTGGCACCTGGGCAGCGTGCCCACAGGGTTCGATCGCTGGATCATCTTGCCGGGGCAGGGGGTCTATCACAACCCCGCCTTTTTCGACGCGCAGGGCAAGCACGTCTTCCAGGGCTACGTGACCGACATCATTACCGACCTGGCGATCGAGACCCTCAAGCGGCGGCCGCAGGACAAGCCGTTCTTCATCATGTGTCATCACAAGGCCCCGCACCGCAACTGGCAGCCCGACGCCAAGCATGCGGCAATGTACGACGATCGCGACATTCCCGAGCCGCCGACCCTGCGCGATAACTATGCCAGCCGTACCGACGCCGCCCGCGAGGCCACCATGACCATCGATAAACACTTGACCCGCAGCGACCTCAAGATGGACCCGCCGCCGGGTCTCAGCGGCGACGAACTGTTGAAGTGGAAGTACCAACGTTTCATCAAGGACTATCTCCGCTGCATCGCTTCGATCGACGACAACATGGGCCGCCTGCTGAAATACCTGGACGACACTGGCCTCTCGCAGAACACCGTGGTGATCTACAGCAGCGACCAGGGTTTTTTCCTGGGCGATCACGGCTGGTTCGATAAGCGGTTCATTTACGAGGAATCGATCCGCATGCCGTTTCTGGTCCGCTGGCCCGGCGTGATCAGGCCGGGCAGCGTGGCGAAGGCGATGGCCCTGAACGTCGATTTCGCGCCGACCTTCCTGGAGATGGCCGGCGCGGCGGTACCGGGCGACATGCAGGGCCGCAGCATCGTGCCGCTCTTGCGCGGCGAACATCCGGCCGATTGGCGCAAGAGCTGGTACTATCGCTACTACCACGATCCGGGAGATCATAACGTGCGGGCCCATTACGGCCTGCGGACGGAAACGCACAAGCTCGTCTATTTCTGGAAGAAAAACCAGTGGGAGTGTTACGACCTGGTTCACGATCCGCAGGAGTTGCACAACATCTACGGCGATCCGGCCCAGGCAGCCGTGATCGCCGGTCTGAAGAAGGAACTCCATCGCTTGAAGAAGGAATTGCAGGACAACGACGAGTTCGCCGAGCAGCAACCGCGCGACGATGTCGACGGGCCGCCGCGGAATTGGTAGCAGGCTGCGCCGAATGTGTAGGGTGGGCCGAGTAACACGAGTCCCACCAGATTCGATACGGAATCTGGTGGGACTCGTGTTACTCGGCCCACTCTACGCCGTCCCGCTTGCTCAAACAACTTTCAATCGCAGCGCCGACCAGTCGTCGTCCACGGAGATCATGGCCACAGCCTGCAAGCCAATCGTGCCGGCGTAGGTGGCGATTTTGTCGCGGTTGATGTCCGATTTCTGCTTGGAAGTTCCCTTGTGATACGTGACCCAGAGCAGTCCCTTGGGGGCCAGATGTGGCTTCAATCGCGGCAACTGCTCTTCAAGCTCCTTGCGCGAAGCGACGAAGACTTGGATCAGGTCCAGTGCCTCACCGGCTTCCTTCAAGAAGGTCACGCCCTTGGGAACTTCGCCGAGCAAGGCGCGGTAACCTTTGGGCGGGTTCACCAGCAAGACCTTGTACGCGGGCTTGATCAGCAGTTTCTCGGCAACACTCTTGTCCGACATGCTTCGGCTCCTTGTCTTTGAATTACGCGGTCTTGCCGGATGGCGGCGCGGCGGGCGGCTTCTTTGGATTGACGTCGATGCCCAGCTTCTCCGTGGTCAACAAGCTCAGCAAGGCGCCGAGCATGCTGGCCTGCCCGCCCTCGCCGCCGGCGAAATTGATCAATTGCGAAGGCACCAGCGGTTGCTGGCTCTGCCGCAATTGATCGGCCACAATGGCCACGGCGTACAGCCGCGGGTCGCGGTAGGAATCGATCTTGAGCTGCAAGACCTGGGCCTACTTTAGTTTAGCTCAAGGCAGCGCGATTACAAGTCCTCAATCGGCCATCACGCACCGCCCGTGTGCCCAGGCCCGCAGCTTGTCGACGCGCTCGCGCATCACTACCGCAATCGGCTGCGTGACGCTGGCGGCGGCAACGATGTGCTCGGTCGCGCACTCGACCTTCTCGGCGTAGGCCGCATACAGTCCGGAGACCACCGCCTGCTCGATCTCGGCCCCGGTAAAGTTCTCGGTTGCGGCCGTCAGCCGCCCCATGTCGAAGGCGGCCTTTTCTCTGCCTCGCTTGCGGAGATGGATCGTGAAGATCGCGTCGCGCTCGTCCGCGCCGGGCAGGTCGACGAAGAAGATCTCGTCGAAGCGGCCCTTCCGCATCAGCTCGGGCGGTAGACGCTCGATGTCGTTGGCCGTGGCGATGAGGAAGATGGGCTGGCGGTGGTCCTGCATCCAGGTTAGCAGCGTGCCGAACATGCGTTGCGAGAGGCCGCCGTCGGCCGATTCGCTGCTCATGGAGGCGAAGGCCTTCTCGATCTCGTCGATCCAGAACACGACCGGCGCCATGGCCTCGGCCTGTTGCAGGGCCTCGCGCAGGCGAGCCTCGGTCTCGCCCACGAATTTCTGGTAGAGCACGCCGGGGTCCATCCGCACCAGCGGCATTCGCCAGGCCGAAGCGACCACCTTGGCGCAGAGGCTCTTGCCGCAGCCTTGCACGCCCAGCAGGAGGATGCCCCGCGGCGGCTCCAGCCCGAAGTCCTGTGCCCGGCTGGAAAAACCGCAGTGCCGCAGGTTCAACCACCGCTTCAAGTTCCGCAGCCCGCCGATTTCATCGGGCGAGACATCGGCCACGATCGATTCCAGGCAGCCGGTCGCCGCCAGGCGCGTCCGCTTGGCCTCGACCAGTCGCGGCAGGCCGGCGCGGTCCAAGACGTAGTCCTTGTACAACACTTCGGAGACCACGCGGACGATCTCTTCGCTGGTCAAGCCGCGCAAGCTCTGCACGGCCAGTTCCAGTTCCGACTTATTGAGACGCGACTCCACCTTCTGCAGGCTCCGTTGCTGGGCCTCCTGGAAAGTCCTTTTGACAATGGCCAGGATCTCCTCCTCGTCGGGCCAGCCGATTTCAAAAGGCAGGCTCAACCTGCGCATCTCCATGGGCGGGGCGATGGCGTCCAGCAGGATGAGCGTCCAGAGGCGCGAGACGGGTGAAAAATACAGGTCGCGGAGGTAACGGAGGATTTGCGGTTCGCGGGCATGCTGTCCGAGGTCTTTGAAGACGTAGATCGCCGGATGGGGCGCGTCCTTGACGTACTTGAGCGCCGCCGCCGGCTTGCCCGCCTCGACCAGCACCTGGTCGATACCGCAGGCCTGCAGGCCCTCGGTAAGCGACCAGACCGAGACGGGCAGCCCGGTGGCCTGCGCGACCTCCTGTACGGCATGCATGGCCCGCGGCTCGTCCGGCGTCGTGATGGAAATGATCGGATTGCCGGCGGCGATGAGCAGTTTCAGGTCTTCAAGTTTCATCAGGTGCGTCCTTCCCACGGCGAGCAAAGGCAATTTCGCCAAACTGTAGTTTAACGGGCCATGCCCGGGAGAGCTAGATGCCTGTGCTTGCTGCCTGTGCTTGCATCGTACGTGGCGCGACGTAATAATGGCGTTGTCCCGCCAAATTCTTCACTCCAACTGAGGTACGACCATGAACCACGAGAATAGCATTCCCCGTCGCACATTCCTGCAAACCACGGCCGCCGGCATCGCCCTGACGGCCACCGCTGTCCAAGCCGCTCCCGCGCCCGCGAAGATCGGCCGCAAGCTCAAAGTGGGCATCATCGGATGCGGTGGCCGGGGGAGTTGGATCGCCGGGCTCTTCAAGGAACATGGCGGCTACGAATTTGTGGCGGCCGCCGACTACTTTCCCGATCGGGCGGAAAAGACCGGCACGTCGCTGGGCGCCGACAAGGCCAAGTGTTTCTCCGGCCTGTCGGCCTATAAGCGGCTGATCGAAAGCGGCGTGGAGGCCGTGATCCTGGAAACGCCGCCCTACTTCTTCCCGGAACATGCCGCCGCGGCTGTCGAGGCCGGCCTGCACGTCTACATGGCCAAGCCGGTCGCCGCCGACGTGCCCGGCACGCTCAAGATCGGCGCGTCGGGGAAGACCGCCGCCGAAAAGAAGCGGGTCTTTCTCGTCGATTACCAGATGCCCACCGACCCCATGAATATCGAAGTGCGGAAGCGGTTGCAGGAAGGCGGGCTGGGCGACTTGCAGATGGTTTTCTCCATCGGTTGCAGTGGCGGCGGCGGTTTCAGCGATCCGCCGCTCGGCAAGACACTCGAGAGCCGCCTGACCGGCCTGATCTGGGTCAACGACGACGCCATGGGCTGCGGCTACATCGGCAACTACGACATCCATGCCATCGACGCCCTGATCTGGGCGCTGGGCCGGCGACCGGTTTCGGCCTTTGGACGCGGCATGCGCTGCCGCCAGGATCCGCACGGCGACTCCCAGGATAGCTACTTCATCACCTACGCCTTTGCCGACGGCCTGACGTGGAACCATCACAGCGTGAAAGGCACTACGCACGATTGGTTGAATCAAGGTTCTCTGCAAGGCTCGGTCCAGGGTACGCTGGCCTCGGCCCGCCTTTCGTACTGGGGCAAGGCCTATGTCCGCGGCGGACCCAAGCATTTTGGCGGCGGGACGGTGGAAGACCTCTACGCGGCCGGCGCGAAGCGGAACATTGCCGCTTTCTACCAGAAGGTGCTGGCAGGCGACTTCGGCAACGAGGCCGCCCAGCGGAGCGTGGACTGCACACTTACTTGCATCCTTGGCCGCGAGGCCGCCCGCCGCAACGCGCTCTTGACCATGGACGAGTTGATTAAGGAGAACAAGCGGCTGGAGGTCGATCTGAGCGGATTGAAGAGTTGAGGATTTGGACCGCTTTGCTTTGAAGCGTTAACTACTTAGCGGTGTGAAGAAGACGACCCCTGCCTGCTTGCGGGCTTTCGATTTAGTCCCGCCCCCGCTGGGCTTGTCCCAGCGGGGCGCAGGATTGGCAATTAGAAACGTTGTCCCGCCGCCCCCTTTCGCTTTCCCGGAGTTTCTCCTACGACCAGATTATTACCCCGGCACGAAAGCAGGTCAGAAAGCGTTTCTTTGCTCTCTAGGACTTGGCCTGGGCGGCTGCCACTTCGGCCTCTTTGGCGGTGGCCTCGGCTTGCAGGTAAAGAGTGCCGGCAGCAGATGCCTGGTTCTTGATTTCGGCCAAGGCCTGCTCCACAGCTTTTCTCTGGGCCTCGACTTCGGCTAGTTTCTTGGCCATCGCGTCGCTGCGAGTCTGCGCTTGCTGCTGTTTTTTCTGGACCTCGGCCAGGCCGGCCTTGGCCGCAGCCGCCGCCTTGCGCCCGGCGGCGGCTGCCTCTGCGACCCTCTTCTTTTCAACGGCAGACTTGCCGGCATCCTTGGCAATGGCCGCGGCCTGCGTCTCAGCCTCATTGGCCGCCTTCTCGGCCGCTTGCAGGGTCGTTTGCACCTTGACCGCGGCGTCTCTCGCTTCCGCCAGGGTTTTGTCCGTCGCGGCCTTGTCCGTCGCGGCCGCAGTCACAGCCTGGGCGGCCGTGGCCAGCCTGGCCTCCGCCGGCTTCTGCTGCTTTTCGACCAGATCATCCAGCTTCTTCTTTGCCTCATTGGCCTGTCGGCGCTTGGCGACGGCGACCGCCTGCAAAGCCTTGGCTGACTCGATCACCCTGATGGGAAGCGCAGGTGCAACGTGGACCGTGGCGGTGTCGCCGAATCCCATGCTCCCGGTGATGATAATGCTCTGCCGACTCCCAACCGGCGCCTGAGGGGTGATGCCCAGCGTCAGCTTGGCTTCGCTCTTATCGGGGGCTATGTTCGCAGGTGCGAACGTGACGCCACCGGGAAGTGGATCCGCCGTCAACCTGATTTCCTGCTTGGCCTTCTGCCGGGCGGCGTCGAGGCTCTTGTTGGCCTGGTCCAAGGTGACGGCGGCCGCCTTCTCGTCCGCAGCCAGTTTGCCTTGCTTGGCCTTAGTCAGTACACCCTCGGCAGCCTTCTTCGCGGCCTCGGCCCGCGCGATGGCGGCTTCGAGTCCTTTGCGCGAGACCTTCACAACCACGACAACCTGACTCTCTTGGCGAACGTCTCGCACGTCGGTTGACGGCATGTTCGTAGACACTGTGAAGTCGGGCGACTCGATGACCGCCACTAGAAATTCCTTGGTGGGAACATCGTGCCTGAGGCTAAATGCCTGCATGAGGTCTTCGGCCGCGACGGCTTGCCGGACGGCCGTTTGTTCGCCGAGGGTGGCGGCGCCCACGATGGTTGGCGACCCGAGGCCGACTGACGCATCGGCAGGCGCCGTGAGCGTCAGTCGCGTCTCGCTTTGGCCGGCCGGGATGACCGCTTTGCTAGCGACAAAACCCTTGGGCAGATTCTGCACGCTCAGGTCGATCTGGCCGTTAAAGCCATCCTGGCGCAAGGCCTTCACGGTTACCGCGACCGAATCTGCTGCTCCCAGGCGCGGATTGTCCGGCACAGTCCGCAGGGAAAAGTCGGGCCGTGGCGGAACGATGTGCAGCCTGTAAGCACACTCTTCGCCCCCGCGGCCTTGGGCATCCTGAATCCTCAGAACGTAGTCCCCGTCCGCGGGAAAAGTATAATCCAGGCGCGAGTCGGCATGATGGGTGAGAAGCGGATCACCCATGTCCGTATCGTCTTGTTCCGCCAACTGCCCGCCCTGCGAGTTGAACAGCGTAAGGATGGAATCCAGCGGAGAGCCAAGACGCCGGGCCTGAACCTCCATGATGTACCGCTGCCCTCTCTTTACGGCAAAGCGGAAATAATGGGCCTCTCCTCTCTGCCGGATACGCCCGTTGAGGGTCACGGGCGCCTCGATTCTGCTCGCCCGATCGAAGGACTGGTTCGCTTCAGTGACCCGCGTTTCCCGCTGGTCGCCTACGGCGAATGGGAGGGCGTTGGAGTTCAGCCCGTTTTGGCCCAAGCTCACCAGGCGCAAGGGAGAGCTGTCGCCCGGCAGCACCAGCTTCGTGCTCTGCATGGGCAAGTTGGCGCCGTACAACTCGATGGGACAGTCCGAAGCTCGCTGCCCGCCGAGTGGGAAGATGTCCGTAATGTAGGGGAAGGCGCCTAGGCTGAGTCTGTAAACGAAATCCTCTCTGCCGCGATAAAAAAGGTCCCTGACTTCGATCAAGTATTCTCCGTCCTGGGGAACGCGATAGATCAGCAGGGGGTCGGGGTTGAAACGGAAGCGGCCTACGGACGCCAGCTCCTTGCCGCCCGCATCGTAAAGAGTCAAGCATGTTTCCAGCCAACCCGGGACGGCGTCCGCGATATAGGGCAACAGCTCTCTCGCCTGGATGTGGCAGACCAGCGTCTCTCCGGCTTTCGCGGCAAAGCGAAAGAAGTCCGTATCCGAGGGGTGGATTTGGCCATTGACCACGATGGGCAGCGTTTCCAGGCGCTGGGACTGGCTTTTCAGGGAGTTCGGCTCTTTCTCGTTGATCTCCGGCAGCTCTCCCACGAAAAAACGGAAGCGATTGGAAACGCCACCCGCGGGCGTCATGACCCGCAGGTCCCGCTCGCCGACCGTCGCGTCCGGGTCGATAGTAACCGCGATGCGGAGCAGGCTGGGGTTCTCGACTTTCAGCACCCGCCCGGAAACCCCTTCCCCGCTGACGCGTACCGCGCCGGCGCCTTGAAGACCCGTACCGTTAACGATCACGTCCACGCACTTTCCCCTCTGCCCTCCTGCCGGAAAGATAAACTTGATCGCGGGCTGGGGTGGCTGGGCGTCGGCGAGCGACGGCCCCAAAAGGCAGAACGCAAGGACCGCTGAAACGACCAGCGTTCGAAGACGGTCAAAGGATCGGGTACACATGCTCATGGCGCAATCATCTCCCTCAAAACCGGCCGGCGGCGTTCCACCGGCCTACATGATCTCCGTCAGCAACCCTCCGCTCTTGACTCCGTTGCCGGCCAGCGGGCTGAGGCTGGCTACACCGCAACCTTGCGGATGGGGGAGCTTGCCCAGGTAGTCAATTCCCAACAGCTTGTAAATGCTGGCCGTCAGGTCCCAGGGGTAAATCGGGCGGTCCTTGATCGTCTCGCCTTTGGCATCGCTGGCGCCAACCACGACGCCTCCTCGAAATCCGCCGCCGGCGACCACCACGGGTGTCGGCGTGTTCCAGTGGTGACGCCCGCCCTTCCACTGACCGTCCCATTGGAGCTTCGGGGTCCTGCCGAACTCGCCGGTCCAATAGACGATGGTGCTCTCCAAAAGCCCCCGCTGAGCCAGGTCTTCGAGCAGGGCGGCAAATCCCTGGTCGATGTTCGGCGCCTTCTGTTTCATCGATTCGATGCAGGTGGAGTGCATGTCCCAGCCGCCATCCACGACGGTGATGAAGGGAACGCCGTGTTCCACCAGCCGGCGCGCCAACAGGCAGGACTGGCCGAACGTATTGCGGCCGTAACGGTCGCGCAGCTTGTTGTCCTCCTGTGACAGGTCGAAGGCATTCTTGGCATCGCCCAGGACCAGCCCGTAGGCCTTCTCCTGAAACGAGTCCATCGTCTGGACAAGCTTGTCCCTGCCGATCTCCCCGGCCAGCGAATCCACGTCGCGGAGGAGTGCGTGGCGGGCCTCGGAGCGCTGCGGCGTGATGCCGTTGGCCAGCCTCATCCCCTGGGCCATGAACCCTGGTTGGTTGGGATCGCCGCCGGCGGCGAAGGGCTCGTACCGGGGACCCAGGAACCCCGCGGCGCCAATCCACCAGTCGCTGCGGGGGAGAATGATGTACGGCGGCAGGGCACCCTTGTAGCCGGCTTCGTAGCCCTTCTTCAGGCCCACGACCGCGCCAATGGACGGGTTGCCGAGTTGCTTGGCCGCATCCGGCGCGCCGAACTGCTGGGACGTGGGAAAGCCGGTCTGCACTGTGTAAGTGCCGCCATAGTGATCGTCGGTCAGGGAGGTGAAGCTCCTGAGGATGGAGAACTTGTCCGCCTGCTTGGCCAGCAGGGGGAAGATCTGCGCAATCCTCATCCCCGGCACCTTGGTCTCGATGGGGTTCTTGAGTTCGCCACAGTAGGCATCCCCGGCTTCCGGCTTCGGGTCGAACGAATCGAGGTGCGACGGGCCTCCCCACATCCAAAGCTGGATGACGGACTTGGCCTTCCCCTCAGTGATGGCCCCCTGGGCCTTCCCCTTCAGCCAATCTGCAAGAGTCAGTCCCAACGTACCCAGGGCGCCGACTCTCACGAAGTCGCGGCGGTTTACGCCCGAGCAGCTCGGGTCCAGGTTTCGCGCGTCGATCTTGAACATCGCAAGTCCTCCTCTTTGGCGTTTTCAGAGGCTATCCGGAAAGTCTTCGCAACATATCTCCCCTCTCCCGCCTGCTGGGTACAGCAGGCGGGAGAGGGGAGACTTTCCGGATAGCGTTTCAGTGGTTACACATGAACTCCTTGGTATTCAACAGCATCCAAAAGACGTCCTGCAGCGCCGGTAGCCTTTGTTGCTGGTGCGCGGCGTTGACGGCGTCGATCTTCTTGTTGGCTTCGGCCAGCCGGGCGGTGGCGGCTTTTTCTTCTGCCGCGAGCTGGTCGCGCTTGGTCTTGGCCTGATTGGCCACCGACCATGAGTACTTGGTGCCCGGCCGGGCGGCAGCCTCAGTTGCGGCCTTCTTCTGTTCCTCCACAGGTTTGTCCTTGGCTGCGGCCTTGGTCTCCGCCTCCTTGGCCGCCCTTTCGGCTGCCTCGTGGTCGGCCATGGCCTTGGCCAGGTCCCCTTTCACTTTGGCCAAGGCCTCCTCAGCCGCCTTCCGCCCGGCGTTGGCCTGCTGAATGGCAGGCTTGCTCGCGCCCAGGACATATTCGAGGACCCGCTGGTTTTCCTTTTCCGTCGGCGCCCGCGCCAGCGTAGCGAAATAGAGTTCCTCGACAATTTCGGCATCGCTCTTCTTTTGTTCGAGGATCCGCCTCATCCGCGGGCTGTTGACGACCTTGGCCTGGAACTCGTCCGAGTTGACCAGGTACAGCGACTGCTCCATGGAAGGCGCCGAATTTCGTTGCGACTCGAAAGCCGTGTCCCTGGTTGCCCGCCCAAACAGTTTCAGGAACGGCGATTCCGTGCTGCCGTCCGGGATCTCCTTGGCCTCGTGGCCCGCGGGCATGGAAACGGTGGGAGCGGCAACCGCGTTGCTGAAACTCTCCCACGTGTCGGTAACCTGGGACAGCGCATCCAAGAGCTGTTCGGAGCCAAGCCGCTTGACCTGGTAATGGGAGAAGTGCACGACGTCATTGGCGTTCCATTGGTTGGGCAGGGCGGAAAGCTGGTACGTGGTGGAGTTCAGGATCAGTCGATAGATGTGCTTGAGGTCGTACTTGTTGGCGACGAGTTCTTTTTCAAGGTACTGCAACAGTTCCGGGTTTTCGGGCGGGTTAGTCGAGCGCCAGTCGTCGGCCTCGTGGACAATGCCCCTGCCCAGGAGCCAGAACCATATTCGGTTGGCGATGTTCTTGGCGAAGCAAGGGTTTTGGGGAGAGATGAGCCAATCGGCAAACGTGCTGCGGGGGTCTACTTGCCTCTGATCGATGGCCGCCGCGCGCTTTGCGAGGGCGGCCTTCTCTGCCGCAAGCAGCGTCTGCTGAGCCTTATCGGCTTCGCCCCCGACGGTCGCGGCCGCTGCTTCGGCATCCCGAGCGATCTTCTCGGCCGCCTGCCGCGCGGTCTCGGCGGCAGCCAATTCCGCCGGGGCGGGCTTGGGCTGTTTGTGCGCCAGATCGTCCTGCTTCTTCTTCGCCTCATTGGCCTGCTGGCGTTTGGCAGCGGCCAGCGTCTGGGCAGCGACCCGAGCCGTGGCGGCCTTGTCGGCCACCGCCTTAACGCCGGCGACCGCGCGCTCCGCCTCCTGAGCCGCCTTCTCGGCTGCCGCCAGGTCTACAACACCCCCGCCCAAAAACTTGGGCTGCACGACCTCGCCGGTTTTCGGGCGACTGAGCGTCTTGGCGGGATCAGTAAAGACAATCTGCTCCGTCCACTCTTTAGTGCTTTTCACGCTGACGGCGGCGAAGAAGGCAGCCAGGCCGAGATTGTCGTCCGGGGTCCAGTTCTCCTGGGGGTGAACGTGGCAGCGGGCGCAGCCGATCCTCTGTCCCATGAACACCAAGGCCGTGGCCTCGGCAAAGCCCTGCGCATTATTCTCAGTGGACGGCGCAAAAAAGTTGGCCGGACCGCACTCGTAATTGCTGCCGCGGGACGTGATCAGCTCCCGCACAAACTGGTCGTACGGCTTATCGTGCGCCAGGCTGTCTCGCACCCAGCGGTAGTAGGTCGCCGCCGCCGCCGGCCGGGTCACTCCCACGCCGGTCTTGATTCGCAACAAGTCGCCCCACTTCATGGCCCAGAAACCGGCAAACCGTTCGTCTCCCAGCAGGCGGTCGACCAGCTTGCTCCTTTTCTTCGGGTCCTTGTCGGAAAGAAAGACGCGGGCTTCATCAGGCGTCGGCAGAGCGCCCAGCACGTCAAGATAAACCCGGCGGAGGAAGACATGATCCGGGCAAACCTGTGAAGGCGGTATGCCCAGCGTCTTCAACTTGGCAAAGACAAACTCATCAATCTTGTTGCTTACCTGGACTGCGGGGAAAGGCGATGGCAGAGGCTGCGGGACGGTGATACGAACGGTGTCGAATCGCCGCATGAAGCTCACGACGATCGGCACTTCGCCATAGTTGTTCGCCTGCACCTTCCCGTCACCGTCCACCGTGGCTAGCGTCTTGTCGGCGGGCGCGTAGACAGCGTAGCGGGTTACGTCTCGCTTGGCGCCGTCGGCGAAGATCGCCGTTACCGAAAGCTGCCGGATCTCGCTTATTTGCAGCGTCTGCTCCCTGGGAAGGACCGCAATGGAAAGAAGCTCCGGCTGTTTCTGATCGCCCCAGGATGCGCCCTGAGCGACCCAAGAAACAAGGAGGTTGTATTCCGGAGAGCCCGCCTGGATTTTGACTGCCTGCGCTCCCTCGTGGGCAATGCTGGCAGTTGCCTTCAAGAGGAACAGGCTCTTTGGCGGCTCGATCTTGTTGATCCGCCGCCCTGCTGCGGACTTGGTCAACGCGGAGTAATCATCGGCAGGATTACTGCCGAACATGGAAAGCTGGAAGCCGCCCTTTCCGCTCAGCGAACCGTGGCATTTGGCCTGATTGCAGCCCAGCTTGTTCAAAAGCGGCATTGCGTCGCGGAGGAAAAAAACCGAGTTGGGGGCAACCGCGGGCTGGGCCGGCGCCGGCTTCAGCGGTTCTGCGCCTCGGGCGGAAGCGAAATCCACAACGATGAGACCCAGCACGACAAGGGGCACGGCCTTCGTTTTCATCGCAATTTACTCCCAGAACGGTTAAGTGCGAATGGTATGCGTAGCCATAGATGTCTTCTACCTAAGGCAGGACGGTCTCTGGGCATCGGGCGGGCGAGGGATGCCTGGTACGTTCGTGGTGGGACGGCCTGTGGGCACCGAGTGGGCGGGGGTGCCTTGTACGTGCTCTATTTTGCGCGATCTGGCAAGAAATAGATATGCCCCTTTCGAAGAGGCTATCCGAGAAGTCTCCCCTCTCCACGACACGCTGTGCGGGTACCACTCGACATATGGGAACGATGAGGAAGTCTCGCGAGAACACAGCCTATAGTACTCAGTACTGAGTACTCAGAACTACATCTTGTATCCACCTCGACTTTTCAGCATTCTCGCGGGGCAGGGGGTGAGGGCTTAAGACCGTGTCAGCGATGACGCTCATCGGCTGGAACTGGTTCCGGACAGTGCCAGACGGCGGACAGCGACCTCGTACCACAGCGTCTTCCACTCCGGGCCTATGGTGATCACCGCATGGCCGCCCGGGGCCGGCCGGCACGGCACGGTGATCCGTCGTTGGCCGCGCTCGTCCAGCGCCCAGACCTGCACCTGTTCGGCCGCAAATGGTACGGTGAACCTGGCCGGAATGCCCTCCACCAGTGTCGGCGCATGGCCCCAATCGTTGCCCACCGAAGTGTGCTCGGCGTCCTTCCAACCCATGTTCGTGTTCTCGACAAAACCTGTGGCGGTGATCAGCCAGCGCGACGGCGCAGTGGGCAGGTCGCCCTCGATGGCGGTGAGCGTCAGGGCACTCCAGCCGTCCTGGTGGGTCTGGCCAGGCTCGATCACGAGGCCGCCTAGCTGGTAGTGTCGGCCACCGCCATAGCCCACCACAGCCTTGCTACGTGCTGTGTCGACGGTCACCACGCCGTGAGCGGGGCGACGCAGGTCCCACTCCAGTTGGCCCGTATCGGACACAAAGTCGTCCGTCGGCAGCTTGACCCGGTCTGGCCGCAGGGCATCGGGTGGCGCCGTCTGGCCTTCGACCGCCAGGGCCACGCGATGGACCAGTGTCGCCTCGGGCGGGACGCCACGCGGGCCGAGGTCAATTAAACTCCAGGGATACTGGCCAGGCAACAGGTCCAATTCCTGTTGGCGGTCGAGAGTGGCCACTATCTGCTGCTTGGCCGGCGTCACGTCGCCGCGGAGGAACATCGCTGCTGCCGGGATCAGCGTGATCATCTTGGTCGGGTGCTGGTCGATGTCAAACCACTGCCGCATGCGCCGCAAAGCGAAGTCGTCGCTCTGGGCGAAGCGTGAGGTGGAGAGGTAATCCCAATCCTGCAGGCCGGCGTAGGCCCCGCGCAGCAGGCTTCCCTCACTACAAAACGTGTTGGGCGCCGGGTGGCCGTACTCGGTGACACAGAACGGCTTGTCCAACACCCGATGCAAGGCCAGGCCGGGCAGCAGACCGCCGCGGGCGTTGACCATCGAGACGTTCCGCACGTACCAGTTCGAGGAATCCCACGGCCGGCCGGGGAACACGGGGTGCTGCCAATAGGCATGGCTGTCGATGCAGTCCAGCCTAGCCATCAGGTTCGGCGTGCTACAGCCAACGATGGTGCCGATCACCGCCCCCTGCACCTTCAGCACGTCCTTCAGATAGCGGTAACGCGTCTGCCAGTAGGCGTCTTCGGTCTCCCACAGAAATCGTACCCAATCGCGCGTGGCCGACGACGAGCGGTCGGCGAGCTTGTCGTGAGACAGGCCCGCCACCGTACCCGCCTGCAAGGTCTCTCCAACAGCCAAGCCGGTCGCGCCGCCGGGTCGCAGACTGATACCGGCCAGCCAGATCCGCCCGGTCTGCATCGGCGGGTCGAATACCAACCGGGCATTCTCCGCCCCGTCGCCCGGCTGTACCGTCATGCGGAATGCCTGCCACTCGGTGGAGAGTTGCACAGTACCCTCGCGGCCGAGGGTCTGCCACGGCGCATCACTCATCGCCAGGCTGACTTGTAACGCCATAGGCGCCTCGGCCTTGGCCCACCAAGTGGCCGTGTAGCTTTGCTTCGCCAAGAGCCTCAAGCCGAGCTGTTCGAACCGCACGTGCCACGCCTCGGCGCCGATCTTCCGGACATCCACACAAACCGAGCGCGCGCCACGCAAATCGGCGGGTGCGTCGCCGGTCACCTTCGCAGTCGCGACGGCCGGTTGGTGCGTTTCCACCGTCCAGCCATCCTGCCCGTGCGCGAAGTCGGCATTTCTCAGGAGTTCGCCGCCCAGCGGCTGAGCACCCTCGGACCATGCCGCGCGCAGTCGCTCCGTGGTGGCATAATGCCCCTTCAGCCACTCGTCCCATTGCCCACGCAACTCGCTCCGGAATATCTTCGGAAGCCGGTCGAGAGTCCCGTCTAGCCAGGCGTGGAGCAGGCCGTTCTCATTGTTGATCTCGACCATCGCCACCGCCGGATCCGCGGCGTATGTCTTGCCGGTGTAGGCATTGCGGTGCAGCAGCAGGTTGCGATCGTACTCCTTCTGCAGTTCGATCTCCGTGGGATCGAAGAATCCCACCACGTGCCGGCCCTGATAGGGCGCGCCCATCTGCTCGATCTCCGGCGGCAGGCCGTCGGCGGCATTGAACGGGCGGTAGTTGAGCGTACAGAGGTTGATGTAGACGCCACGCTGGATGAGTTGGGCGGTGAAGTAGTCGAGTCGATCCAGCGCCTCGGGTTCAATGGTGCGAGTATCCTTCGCGTTGCGCGCCAACAGCCCGTTCGGAAATCGCTGCATGTCCATGATGTGAAAACGGACAATATTATTGCCGAACTTGGCCAGCCGCGCAGCAACCTTGTCGGCCTGACCATGGGTGGGGAAAGCAGCGCTGAAGGCCAGATCGACGCCGTTCAGGCGCAGTCGCAGGCCACCAGCGTAGAGATGTCCATCCAGGCCGATATGCACCGGCCCGAACTTGCCGGCCGGCTTCGGCAGCCAGCCGCTGAGGTCCGTGATACCGGGCGACGCGTCGTCCCAGGGCAGCACGAACGGGAACAGCGGCGCCGGCTCGGCAGCGGCGACGGTTGTCACCAGAAATAATCCCAAGAGCATGATGAAAGTGCGCTCGCTCACCGTCCCGACCTCCCTCGATAAGGACTGACGCAGAAATAAGTGTCGCCTTTCGCTCCGCAAAAGTAGCGCGCCTTTCGCGGAGCGAAAGGCGACAATACGACAGTTATTGATTCGCCGGTCTAAGTGTCTGCGATTTCTCCGCAGGGCATCTCCCATAGCACCGTGCCACGAACAGATGCTCAATCAAGCTATTGTAGCATCTTGTCGGGTTGGGATCCCCAACCGCCTTGCAGGGGTCTGCTCCTCCATTCCGCTAAACAGTTACCTCTATTGTAACCCCCCGGTCATGCTGATTGCAATTCCCGTCGCATTCGCGATAATGATAGGATCGCAACTCGGCCCCAAGGGGAGAACGCCATGAATCGAACCATTACTTTCATCGTCAACGGCGCCACAAGGACGCTGACGACCGACACGGAGCGACTACTGCTGGATGTCCTTCGCGAGGATCTGCAATTGACCGGCACGAAGTACGGTTGCGGCGAGGGGCTTTGCGGTGCCTGCAGCGTGTTGGTGGACGGCAAGAATGTCCGCTCCTGTCAGGAAAAGGCCGTGGATTTCGCGGGCAAGTCCATCACGACCATCGAAGGATTGGCCACCGGCGATGTCTTGCACGCGGTTCAGGAGGCCTTCCTCGCCGAAGGGGCCATGCAGTGCGGCTATTGCACGCCCGGCATGGTCCTGACAACCGTGGCACTGCTGAAGCAGCATCCCCAGCCCACGGAAGAACAGGTGCTCAGTTTCATGAACGGCAATCTGTGCCGCTGCAACGGGTACACCAAGATCCTGCGTGCCGTCCATCGTGCCGCGGGCCAGTCGTAGCCCATACCCCAAGAGAGTTCACCAATCATGACACGCAGTCTCTCCTCCGATCATCGCGTCGATCCGGAAATCTACGAGCCGGTGGACCCGCAAGACTCGACGTGGGGCCTCTCGCGGCGCGAGTTCGTCCAGGTGCTGGGGGCCGGGCTGCTGATCACGGTTAGCGGCGAGATCGCCCTGGCCCAACGCCGCGGGGGGCGGGGAGGCGGCCGGGGATTCGGTGGGCGTGGCCCGGCGAACATTGCTGCCCGCCTGCATATTGATCGCAACGGGGCCGTCACCGTCATGACGGGCAAAGTCGAAGTGGGGCAAGGCTCCCGCGCGGAACTCACCCAGGCTGCCGCGGAAGAATTGCGGCTGGACCCGGCCCATATCCGCTTGATCATGGCCGACACCGTTCTGACGCCCGACGACGGCACGACCGCCGGCAGCGGCAGTACGCCCAGGACGGTGCCTTCCATCCGTAGCGGGGCGGCCGCCGCCCGCGAACTTCTGCTGGACCTGGCCGCCCAACGCTGGAAGGTCGATCGGGCCGCGCTTCGGGTCCATGACGGCGCTATCATCCACGAGTCCACGAAACGCGCGATCACCTATGCCGAATTAGCTCAGGCCGAGGACTTTGCCAAGACGCTCGCCCAGCCCATCCCCGGCAACGTGGCGGTGGCGGCGGTCAAGGAGTGGAAGGTGCTGGGCACTTCACTTCCGCGGCCTAATCGTCGAGACATCGTCATGGGGGCACACCACTATCCGTCCGATATCCTTCGGCCCAAGATGCTCCACGGCAAGATCCTGCGTCCGCCCGCCTTTGGCGCTACGCTGGTCTCGATCGATCTTGCGGCGGTCCGTTCGCTGGCGGGGGTCGCCGTCATGCGCGACGGCTCGCTGGTGGGCTGCGCCGCGCCCACCAGTTTAGAAGCGCAACGGGCCGTCGAGGCGCTGGCCAAGACGGCCAAGTGGGAGGCGAAGCCGCAGCAAGTGTCGAGCAATGACCTTTTCCCCCACTTGCGCAAGACCGCCGACGGGTCGCTCAGGGCCGCGTTGGAGGCGGATCTCGCGGGCGCAAAGAAGGTGCTCCACGAAAGCTACGAAGTCGCCTATATTCAGCACGTGCCGATGGAGCCGCGGGCTGCCGTGGCCGAGTGGGACGGCGACAAGCTCACCGTCTGGACCGGCACCCAGAATCCCTTCGGTGTCCGCGGCGAGTTGGCCTCCGCCCTGGACGTGCCTGGCGAGAACGTGCGGGTGATCGTGCCCGACACGGGCGGCGGGTTCGGCGGAAAACACAGCGGCGAAGCGGCGGTCGAAGCGGCCCGCCTGGCCCGAGCGGCCAAGCGCCCCGTCTCGTTGCGCTGGTCGCGCGAGGAGGAGTTCACCTGGGCCTACTTCCGGCCGGCGGCTGTGATCGAGATCCGCGCTGCTCTCGATGCTGCCGGCTCGTTGGTGCTGTGGGACTTCATCAACGTCAACGCCGGTGGCTCGGGCATCGAGTCGCCCTATGCGATTGCCAAGAACCGCTCGCGCTCAGTGCGCGCGGATGGCCCGCTGCGGCAAGGCTCCTATCGTGCCCTGGCCGCTACGGCCAACCATTTCGCCCGCGAGTCGTTCATGGACGAGTTGGCGCATGCGGCCCAGGCCGATCCGCTGGCATTCCGCCTGGCACATTTGAAGAACGACCGTTTACGGGCCGTTTTGGAGAAGGTGGCCAAGGAGTTCGCTTGGGCCGACCGCCGTCGGCAGCCCGCCGCGAACACCGGCGTGGGACTGGCCTGCGGAACCGAGAAAGGCTCCTACGTGGCCACCTGTGCCGAGGTCGAGGTCGATCGGAGCGACGGCGAGATCCACGTTCGCCGCGTGTGCCAGGCATTCGAGTGCGGCACGGTCCTGAATCCGGCGAACCTCATCGCGCAAAATCAGGGCTGCGTGATCATGGGTCTCGGCGGTGTACTAATGGAAGAGATCCGTTTCCATGACGGCAGGATCCTCAATCCGCGTTTGGCCACGTACGCCGTACCGCGCTTCAAGGATGTGCCGAAGATCGATGTCCATCTCGTGAACCGCACAGACCTTGCGCCCCTTGGGGCCGGAGAAACGCCGATCGTTGGCATCGCCCCCGCGGTGGCCAATGCCGTGTTTCACGCCACCGGCGTACGAGTCCGGTCCATGCCGATCCGCGGCAAGGAGTTGCATGGCTAGCATATATGGAAAAATCGTTGAGCTGATCGACGGTGGCGGTGGGCTGGCGGCGGCGCTCGTCTTGTCCACGCAAGGCTCGACGCCGCAGCAGGCCGGAGTGAGGGCCGTCGTCGAACAGTCGGGCCGTCTCTGGGGCACGGTGGGCGGCGGCGCAGTCGAGGCCGAGGTCCAGCGAACGGCCGCAGAGGCCTGCCAATCGCAACGCCCCTGCCTCTTGGACTTCGAGATGAACAGCCAGGATGCGGCCGACGAAGGAGCGATCTGCGGCGGACAGATGCGGGTACTCGTCGATCCCACAGTTGCCCGCCATCGCTCGTGCTTTGCCCAGGCGGCCGATGCGCTGGCGAATCGTTGCCACGGCTGCCTGGTCACCAGGATCCGCACACTGCCCGAGGTACAGGTCGAGGTCCAATGGCTGACACCAGATTCGCTGTCGGCGGCAGCCACTTTTCCCGGCGGCGATGCGATTCGGTCGTGCCTGGAAAGCGGCCAGCCCGGGCGGTTCGTCGCCGACGCGCAGGCATCTACGGACGGCGTGGAGGTGTTTGTCGAGCTGGTGGTGCCGAATCCGCTGCTGCTGATTGCCGGCGGTGGACACGTCGGCCAGGCGGTTGCGGGCGAAGCGTTGCGGGTCGGTTTCGATGTCACGGTGATCGATGATCGGCCGGAGTTCACTGCCGCAGCGCTTTTTCCGCCAAGCGTCCGTGTCCTCTGCGGTCCCATTCCAGAGCAGATCGACGTTTGCCCTTTGGGCGAAGATAGCTACATAGTGCTTGTGACCCGCGGGCATCGGCACGATGCGCAGGCCCTGGCCGCTTGCATCCATCGGCGACCGGCCTATCTGGGAATGATCGGCAGCCGGCGGAAGGTGGCCCTCATCCGCAAGCAGTTCATCGAGACCGGCCTGGCGACGGAAGCGGAGTTTGATCGCGTGTATGCGCCCATAGGTCTGGAAATCGGCGCAATTACTGTGCCCGAGATCGCCGTGAGCATCGTGGCCCAACTTATCGCCGTGCGGCGGGGGGCGCCCCTGGAATGATCATCGCCATCGTGCCGGCCGCCGGCCAATCTTGCCGCATGGGTGTCCCGAAGCAACTGCTCCCCTTTGCGGGGACAACCGTCATCGGACACATCGTCGACGAGTTGCTGCGGAGCCGCATTGAAGAAGTCTGCGTCGTCGCAGGTCACCAGGCAGAGCGCCTCGGCCAGGCGCTCGAAGGCCGCCGCGTTCGCATGGTTGTCAACTCCGACTACGAGCGGACCGACATGCTGGCCTCGGTCCGTTGCGGTCTGGCGGCTATGCCGGCGGATTGCCGGGCGGTGCTCGTGGCCCTCGGCGATCAGCCGGCAATCACAGCCGAACTGGTCGACACCATGCTCGACTGCTTCTCGACCGCAGGCCGGGGGATCGTCGTACCGGCACATGCGGGCCACCGCGGACATCCGCTCTTGCTCGCCGGGCGGTACCGAAAGGAAATACTGACCAACTACGATCAAACCGGCCTGCGGGGTCTCCTCGACGCACGCGCGGACGATGTATTCGACCTTCCGGTCGCGACTTCCGCCGTACTTGCCGACATGGACTGTCCCGAAGACTACGAGCGCGAATTGGCCCGGTTTACTGGTCAATTTTGCAAGTAAGGTCGCAGACCGATTCGTAGGGTGGGACCAGCGAGCTTGCGAGCGCCGGCCCACCATTTTGTGTTTCCCAGCCGGTTATGGTGGGTTAGCGCTCGCCGACGCGCGGAGGATCGATAGGTATGCTTTTCATTCGGTATTTGGGTTCCAGCATAGACGCTGTCTCTTTTTTGGACCCCACTCGGCAAGCCGAGTGCGGTTTGGTAACCTGCATCGCAAGCAAAACCTTGACGAAGTCGGGAAATGCGACTGGGAACAGCCGTATGGCCGCCGGCATGGCGCCTGTATATAGTTACGGCGATAGCTGCTTCGTAGCAGTTTGCCGTACATACAGTGCGGCAAGAACACCCTCCATCCCCCAACATTTGCGAGCCCAGCCATGCCACAGTTTCCGTCCTTACACGTCGTCGATCCTTCCTCCCATACCAACATTTCGCGCCGTGGCTTTCTGAAAGCCGCTGGTACGGCGACCGCCCTGGCCGCCGCAATACCTTCGCAGATGATCGCGGCGGCCGAGCCGGTCGTATCCAAGCCGACGTCCGAATCACTTGTCAAGCTGCTCCACGACACTCTGACCGCTGAGCAGAAGAAGCAAGTCTGCTTTGGCTGGAGTCACGTCGCCGAGGAATCGGGCCTGTTGCGGACGCGCATTGCGGCGAACTGGCATGTCACCAGGCCTGTGATCGACAGCGACTTCTACACGGCCGACCAGCAGAAGCTCATCCGCACGATCTTCGTCGGTCTGATTCAGCCCGAGTGGGTCGCGCGGATCGACAAGCAATTGCAGGACGACGAGGGCGGTTTCGGCAAACAGAGCATCGCCATCTTCGGCGAGCCGGGCAGCGCAAAGTTCGAGTTCATCCTGACCGGGCGGCACATCACCCTGCGATGCGACGGCAACTCAGCCGAGCACGTCGCCTTTGGCGGCCCCATCGTCTATGGCCATGCCGCCAGCGGCTTCAACGAGAAACCGGGCCACCCCAATAATATTTTCTGGCCGCAAGCCGTGGCAGCCAACGGCCTCGTCAAGATGCTTGACGGCAAGCAGCGGGCCATCGCCGTGATCAAGACACCGCCGCGCGAGAACGCCGTCGCCTTCCAGGGCCGAACGGCCGCGTTGCCCGGGATCGCCGTCAAGGATCTATCGGCCGATCAGAAGACCCACGCCCAGACGGTGCTGGCCAAGCTTATCGAGCCGTATCGCCAGTCGGACCGCGACCGGGTCGCCGCTTGCCTGAAGGCGCAAGGAGGGTTGGACGACTGCCACCTGGCGTTCTATGAGAAGGGCCAGCTCATCGCCGGCGAGTACGATATCTGGCGTATGGAGGGGCCGGCTTTTGTCTGGCATTTCCGCGGCCTGCCGCACGTACACACGTGGGTCCACGTGGCCGACGATCCGTCCGTACCATTGAACGCGGAGGCGTAACCCCAGACCGCGTCGGGGTCAGAGGCTATCGACTGCGTCCCCACTGCCGCTCGACAATGCCACGGCATACGCCACATTCTCGACGGGAAAAGGTCGTCCGGCCACTCGAACCCGCACGTCTTTCTAGCCGCTTGAAACACGTCTTCCAAGAGTTCTTCACCGAATACGAATCGCTGCGTCTTGACCGGCCCCTGGATCTCGCGAAGTTCAAAGCTGAGTCGGTCCTTGTCCAGTTCTCGTACTCTGCCTTCGACGTCGACAAGCAGCGGTTCAAGGCTTGGCAACAGCTTGGTGCCTGCCGACGGAAGGGCATCGCGCGGAATGGAATCGAAATCAACCCGCCAACAGTTGCCCACATCGCCGCTCGTGAGAATATCGCAGACTCAGCAACGGGGTTGATTCAGTGCGTCGAAAACACCGATTTCGCCGGTACGCAGGGAATCGAGAGTCTTTTTCTTCGTTGGGACCACGACGTAACGAGAGTTGCCCTGGTCGCCGTCTGACCAGTAGGCAAGATTCAGTTCACCGTCGGTGTCCTTAAGCGTGAAAATGCGCGGTCCATCGTAATCATCGAGAACCTCGACGGGAAGGAAAGGCTCGAAGCGCTCTTTAGCGACCGTTTGTCCGCTGATATTCCACATGATTCACCTCTCCTCGGAAATACACGTAAAGATGCTGGCGCGATCTACGCCCTCGTAAACCCACTACGTCGTATGGCTGGCCTGACCGGTGTGCTTGGTCTTGCCGTGCTCCTTCGCCAGCGGCCCTTGAGCAATCCGGCTCCCTAATTTCGGATATTTCGTTTTCGTATGGATCGCATCAGCCAGGAGTCGATGGAGCGACAACCCACACCGCAAACAAGCCGGCCGGCTCGGAAATGCGCCCGTTTCGAAACTTGTCAAGAAATCTCCCGTAGCGGGTGGATTGTGATCAACAATGCGAAAGACAGTCCCCTCCGCATCCAAGGCGTCCTGGGGCGGGCAATTGCTCGGCCAAGTATCCGGAAAGTTCATCGGGTTACTCACTGCTTCCGTATCTATTCAGGGAATTTCATGACCTGTTTCCGCTGCGTTCGCCGACGTCGCCAATCATTTCGTGATTAGAAAGATGCTGTCAGCCATTCCACTCCTCCTGTAATCGCGTCAAGCTTCGGTTTCACGACATTCCAGAATTATATCACCTCCTTCCCGGCATACAAGGCTGCGCGACTCCGCAGCGATTTCCTGCCCCTACGATTCAATTCGCGCGGCGCGGCCGACGACCAACGAGGGGACGCGGAATCACCTTCCGGTCTGAGTGGCCCCGCTTGCCACCTTGCCAAACTGTCCAGTGGCCTCTATCATCCAGGGATGCCACTTATCGCGTTATCCGACGTCACACTGGGCTTCCGCGGCCCGCCCGTTTTGGAGCAGGCCAATCTGACGATTGAGCCGGGCGAGCGGGTGTGCCTCTTGGGTCGTAACGGCACCGGCAAGACGACGCTGCTCCGCCTGCTCCAGGGCACCCTGGAGTGTGATCGCGGCGAGATCATCCGCCAACAGGGGCTGCGGACGGCCATGCTACCCCAGCAAGTGCCCCAGGACCTGCACGGCACAGTTTTCGACGAGGTCGCGCTGGGGTTCGGCGCCAAGACGGAACTACTGGCCAAGTACCATCACCTGGCTGGCCGGCTGGCCAGCGAGGGAAGCGACGATCTGCAGGTGGAGTTGGGGCGAATCCAACACGGCCTGGAGGTCGATGGCGGTTGGCTCATGCACCAGCAGATCGAAGCAGTCATTTCGCGCATGAGGCTCCAGGCGGACGCGGACGTGGCGACCCTTTCCGCCGGCATGAAACGCCGCGTGCTGCTGGCCAAGGCCGTGGTCGGCAGCCCGGACATCCTGCTGCTGGACGAACCGACCAACCACCTCGACATCGAGAGCATCCGCTGGCTGGAGGATTTTCTGCTGCGTTATGGCGGTACGCTGCTGTTTGTCACGCACGATCGGGCCTTGCTTCGCAAAGTGGCGACGCGCATCTTGGAACTCGACCGCGGCCGGCTCACGAGCTGGTCGTGCGACTATGCCACGTACCTCAACCGCAAAGAGGCGGCCCTGGAAGCCGAGAGCCGGCAGAATGCCGAATTCGACAAGAAGCTGGCCCGGGAAGAGGTCTGGATACGTACGGGCATCAAGGCCCGGCGGACGCGCAATGAAGGCCGGGTCCGCGCCCTGGAGGCTCTGCGTGAAGTCCGAAGCGAGCGCCGTCAGCGCCCCGGCGACGTAAAAATGGAGATCCAGGAGGCCCAGCGTACGGGCCGGCTGGTGATCGAGGCCAAGCAGCTTCGTTTCGCTTACGGCAGCCGGACCGTCATCCACGATTTCTCGACCATGATCATGCGCGGCGACCGCGTGGGGTTGATCGGCCCCAATGGCTCGGGGAAGACGACTCTTTTGCGGCTGCTGCTCGGCGATCTGCCGCCCCAGGCCGGAAGCGTTCGCCATGGAACCAATCTGCAGGTTGCTTACTTCGATCAACTCCACGCCCAACTGGACGAAAAGAATTCGGTGCGGGAGAACGTCTACGACGAGTCGGACTCGGTGACTGTCAATGGCCGCACGCGACATATTATGGGCTACCTCGAGGATTTCCTCTTCACTCCCGAGCAGGCAAGTAGTCCCGTCGCGCGGCTCTCGGGGGGCGAGCGGAACCGCTTGCTCTTGGCCCGACTCTTCACCAAACCGTCCAACGTGCTCGTGATGGACGAGCCGACGAACGACCTGGACGTTGAAACCCTCGAACTGCTGGAGGATCTACTGAGCGAGTATGCCGGTACCCTGCTCCTGGTCAGCCACGACCGCGAGTTTCTTAACAACGTGGTGACCAGTACACTGGTCCTGGATGACGAGGGCCAGGTCAAGGAATATGCGGGCGGCTATGACGACTGGCTGCGGCAAAGTCCGGAAGTAGTGCCGCCGCCGCCCAAACCGCCAACCGCCAAGTTGGAACCAAGGCATTCGCCCCCGCAGCGCGCCCGACGATTGACCTACAAAGAACAGCGCGAATTGGAGTCCTTGCCGGAACGGATCGAGACCCTGGAGGCCGAACTGGCTGAGCTTCATCAGCGGATGGCCGATCCGGCATTCTATCGTCAGGCCCCGGCCGCAATCATCAGCGTCAGCAACCGCCTCCAATCACTCCAGAAGGACGTTGCCGAGGCATACCGCCGCTGGGAGGAACTGGAGAAGGCTGGCAACACTACCTGATGAGTCCCATCTCTTACTTCTTCGCCTCATCAACCTTCTTGGTCGTCCGCTTCTGCTGGAGTAGCCACTCGTAGAGTTCGGGAGTGTTGTAGGCTTCCGTCCACGCATAATGCCCGGTATCCGGATAAATGGTGAACTTCGGATTGCCGCCCTTTTTCTTTATGGCCTCGACCATCTGCTTCGACCGTTCGGGCGGTACGACTAAATGTTTCGAGGGGCGTGGATTGTTTCTTCGTTCTAGCGTACGATTGAGGATGTTCGGTGAAGCGGACACAAGAACTTTCCGCCCGTGCCGCAGGTTGATCCCCGCAAGGGGCTTCGCTTAGGGATGTCTGGTCCATGTTCGCCAAATTATCGACAGTCGCGTCGCTGGCCCTTGCGGCCCTCGGCAGTCTTACCTTCGCAGCCGCCCAAGACCCCAAGGAAACGGGCGGCAAGACGGGAGGCCTCCCCAAGGAACTCACGGTGGACCTTGGCAAGGGCGTCAAGCTGAAAATGGTCTTGATTCCCGCGGGTGAATTCAAGATGGGCTCGCCGGCCTCGGAAAAAGACGCCCTCGACCTGGAAAGGCCGCAGCACCAGGTTCGGATCACCTGGCCGTTCTACCTGGGCCGGTACCTGGTGACCCAGGAGCAGTGGGAAGCCGTGATGGGCAAGAACCCCAGCTATTTCAAGGGTTTGCGGAACCCGGTGGAACAGGTCAGTTGGGTCGATTGCCAGCAGTTCCTCGGCAAACTGCAGGCACGGCCGGGCAATCCGCCGGGAAAGTTTCAGTTGCCCAGCGAGGCCCAATGGGAATATGCCTGCCGCGCGGGAAGCACAACCCGCTATTGCTTTGGGGACGCGGAGACGGGGCTGGGCGAGTATGGGTGGTATAGTACGAATTCGGACGGCAGAACGCACCCGGTGGGCGGGAAAAAACCGAACGCCTGGGGCCTATACGACATGCACGGCAACGTCTGGGAGTGGTGTGCGGATTGTTACGATGACGGATACTATGCGCATTCTCCCACAGACGATCCGATGTCGACAGCAAACGGTCCGCCTGGCGTGATCAGCGATCCAAGGGTGCCGATCGCACCGGGAGCCTCTGCGACGGGGCCAGTATCGGGCTCGCATCGCGTGATCCGCGGCGGTAGCTGGCACAACGGCGGTAGGGGTTGCCGCTCGGCACTCCGCGGCGGATACTCGTCCGGGTTTGGGAACTCCAGCATGGGCTTCCGCGTCGCCCTGGTTCCGGCGGAATAGCACGATCTGCCGTGCTCCTGGCCTCTCGACAAGTTGGCCTCACGTCGCGAATTCTCCGGGGCCAAGTCTGCGCGAGGGCAGCAGGCAACTGCGCGTTTGCGAAGGTCCATTGCGAGTTTGCAAAATCCGCCGACAAAGCGATTGACCGGCCGGAAGACCCGTCAAGAATTAGGGACAGCATGGCTGTAGTTCATGCCTTTTTTGGTTCTGCCCAATTCTCTTTCTGGAAAGTGAGATATGCTATGACTAGGACACTTCACGTGGTCGTTGCGTTGGCCGTGGTACTTGTCTTTTCGTCCCTGGCGTGGGCGCAAGTACCAACGACTCCGGGATATACTGCATTGCCGAGTGCCAGCGAGGCATCCATCTACGACAGTTTCGCGCGCTTGCAGAATGCGACCGGCGATGACGGTCTTGGGGAGTGCGCCGCGACGTCGATGATTAATTCGTTCCAGTACCTTGAGAAGGCCTATCCGGGCACGTATGGCAACTTGGCGCTCACCGATGATGTCGCCCCCGGCGACACCGCTGATTTAGCGACAGTGCGCGATACGCTGCATTCCAGCATCGCGAACCCCCGTCTTCAGGGCAACGTGTGGACCGCGAAGCAGAATTGGATTAATACAAACGCCCCTGGCACGACCAACTTCGCCGGAATCACAAGTTTCGCGCCTCCCCGGCTTACCGCTAATGGAAGCGTGGCATCGCAAGGCTATTCGACACAAAGCAACAATTCGACCTTGACTACCGGTGCGAATGGGACTGAAATCTTAGCATTTCTCACGGCACAGATAAAGGCCGGTGAGGACGTGGAGATCGGGCTTTATCAGCACATGATGACACTCATCGGCGTGGGAACCCAGAACAGTAATGGTGCCCCCGCGATCGAGTATATCGATCCGAACTCGCCGGGTACCGACGCCTGGTCTACGTTAACGCTCGACGGACACAACGAGTACACAATCACGATCCCGGGCAGCGGCTATGGTCCTCCCACCACCCCACGTGGCGTTAGGCCAGTCAAATACTCTGATACCTCGGAAATCTATTACGCGTTTGCCGAGAGTCCGGTTCCCGAACCTTCAACCGTGGTGGCAATAAGCGGCTTAGCGTTTATGGGACTCGTCTATCGTGCACGGCGGCGAAAGGTGTTCTCCGGTTTTGCCAGCGGGCATTCTCCTGCTTCCTGCTGAGTCTGTCGCGAGTCCCAAACAAGCTTCGTTTCGACGGTGCGGCCCTCAGATGTTCTTTGGGGATTTGGCGGGAAATAACTTTCCGAATGGAATGGGGTAAGTCCATCCACGAGGAAAATGGAGCGACTCGGCAGTCCATCGCACCAAGTCGTTTCTCGCCAATTCCTTGGTTATCCGCCAGCGAAGCGTATTGATGGGGGGAAGAGAATATTCTTTTCCCCCATCTTCTTTTCAACAACTTGAGGTTTCAGATTGAGAGGGACTAGTCATGAAAAACCCAATCAATCTCCGCTTCCTGTTGGCCAGCTTGGTTGCTTTCATCCTGCTGGGAGTGGCGGTTTACTTCCTGCACGCCTTCCAGCTTCATCGCCAGGTGGCTTTCATGCTGGAAAGGGCCCGCCAGGCCAAGGACGAAAAGCGTTTTGAGCCGTCGGTCCGCGATTACCAAACCTACCTGCGGATGGCCCCCCAGGATGCTGGCGCCCACGCAGAACTCGGTCTCCTGCTGGCCGACCTGGGGCTGGTGAGGTCGGCTAGTCGCAGCCTGGAAACCGCGCTGCGGCTCGCGCCCGACCGGGAAGACTTGCGGAAACGCCTCGTGCAACTCGACCTCGTCCTCGCACGTTATGGCGATGCCCGCGAACATCTGCAGCGTCTTTTGCAATCATCGTCCAACGATGATGCGCTCTGGGAGCAACTCGGAATCTGTCAGGCGGGCGGCGGCGATGATCGCGCGGCGGTCGAGTCGTTTCAAAAGGCGATCCAACTCGATCCCGGGCGCTGCGGACGGTACGCGATCCTCGCCGCGGTGCTGCGACGGTTGGACCGGCCCCAAGAGGCAGACGACTGGATGGAAAAGCTGGTGGCCAAGAATCCCGAGTCTCCGCAGGCCCACTCTCTGCGTGCGCGTTACCTTCACCAGCAAACCGCCAACCAGGAAAAGACGGCCCTTGCGGAAGCCGAAAAGGCCGCCGCCTTGGCCCCCGACGATTTTAATATTTTGCTGCTCGCCGCGGACCTTTGTACTGCTGCAGGCGACTACGAAAAGGCCCGCGAATTTGCCAATCGTGCCATTTCCGCCCGGCCGAAGGGGGCTGGCGGGTACCGCGCGGTCTCTAAAGTCGAATCGCGGCAGGGAGAGTGGAAAAAGGCGCTGGCCAGCCTCCGCCTCGGAATCGAGAAGGCGTCCGATCCGCGGGACCTCCTCTGGGACCAGGGCCTGGTTTTTATCGCAGAAGGCGAATTGACGAAGGCCCAGGAAACGGTTGCGCGGCTCCGCCGCCTTCCGCAGGAACAAACCTTCAATCCGGCGCTCATCGACTTCTTGCAGGCCGAAATCGAAGCGGCCCAGGGACATTGGTTTGTCGCGGCGAAGGCCTTCGCGGAGGTTGCCCGGCAGTTGGAACACCCCGATCAGGATCTCGGCAGCACAGGAGTCCAAGGGACCACGGCGAATGAACTGCTCAAGGATGTTGAATGCCGCCTGGCAATCTGCTACGAACACCTTGGCGACTCGGGCGCCCAGTTGGCGGCCTACCGGAAGGCGGCCCGCCTCGATCCGCTGTGGGTCCCGGCGCGGATGGGGATCGCGGCCACGCTGGCCTCGATGGGACAGATCCCTGAGGCCCTGGAGGAGTATCGCCAGATCGGAAAACTCAAGGGTACGACCATCGCGGTCGACGTCGACGTTGTTCGCCTGCTAGTCCTCAGGAATCTGGGTGTGCCGGAATCCCAGCGCGATTGGAAAGACGTGGAATCGGCCCTCGATCGCCTAGCCCTAGTCAAAGCGGATGCCAGCCAGTCAACCCTGCTGCGTGCTGAGGTCCTGCTGGCGCAGGGACGCGGTGTGGAAGCCGAGAACCTGCTCGCCGCAGCGCGGGACAAGCACCCGGAGTCGGTCGATTTCTGGACGGCCCTGGTAAGAGTGGCCGACGTAGACCAGCATCCGCAGCAGGTGGCGGAGTTGCTCGACCAGGCGGAGAAGAGGTTCGGAGACTGCGCCTGGATCCGCCTGGCGCGGGCCCGGCACCTCTTGAAGCAGCAGGGCAAGAATGCAATCGCCGACCTGGTAAAGCTGGGCGAAGGCGCGTCGAAGTTCTCGGCCGCCGACCGCCTGCAGCTTCATCAGGGGCTGGCCGGGTGCCTCCAGGAGGCAGGCGGTCTGGAACAGGCCAAGGCCGAGGCTTTTCTGGCCTGCCAGTCCGATCCTTCGAGCCTGGCCGCACGGCTCCTGCTGCTGGAATTGACCAGCCAGAGCAACGACACTCCCGGGATGGAGAAAGTCTTGCAAGAGATCCGCACGTTCGACGGCGAAAGCGCCCTCTGGCATTACGGCGAGGCCGTGTTCCAGGCGATCCTCGCGGAACGCCCCGAGGCTTCGCAGAACCCTGCCCGACGGTTCGATCGGGCCTTCGTGCATCTTGCGTCTGCGCAGGAGCAACGTCCGTCGTGGGGCCGCATTCCGCTCTTGCGGGCGCGCCTGTGCGATCAACTGGGCCAGACGGATCAGGCCATCGACAATTACATCAGGGCCGTCGATGCGGGGGAAATCGACCCGGTCGCCGTCCGCCGCGGATTCTCGCTGCTCTATAGCCGGCAGCGGTACGCGGAGGCCGATGCCATGCTCCATCGCCTGGAGCAGCGCGATGCGGTTCTCCTCCCGGCACTGGGGCGCATGGCCTCGGAAGTCTCCCTGCGGTTGGAGAACGCCGATCGCGCCGTGGCGATTGCCCGACAGGTGGCCGAGCAGTCCAAGGATTGGGCCGACCACCTTTGGTTGGGCGAGGTCGCCAGTTTTCTGAGCCAACGGGCAGAAGCCAATCATCGCGCGAAGGAGGCCCAAGATTACTTCAGGGAAGCGGAAAAGGCCTTTCGTAGGGCGGTGGAATTGTCGCCCGAGGCCCCGGATGCCTGGGTGGGACTGATTCGCTTTCTGGCCTTGACTGGCCAGAAGGGGCAGGCGGAAACCATGCTGGCCGAGGCCGTCCGAAAAATTCCTGGGGACAAGGCCCCCAGGGCCTTGGCGCCTTGTTATGAAATGCTGGGCCGTGCGGACGAGGCCGCGGCGCAGTATCAGCGGATCCTGGACGGCGGCGGCAACGACCCGCTCGTCTTGCGGCAAGTTGCTGAATTTTGTTTGCGGACGAACAAGCCCCTGCAGGCCGAAACGCATCTGCAAAAAATCCTCGCCCCCGAGGTCTCCGCCGATCCACAGGACATCACCTGGGCGCGGCGGGCCATGGCCGGCATTCTCCGCGCGCGGGGCGGGTATGCCAACTTGCTGCAGGCGGTGAAACTGGTCGACCAGAACCTGACCGCCGCTACCGCGGCTGAAGACCTGCTGGAGAAGGCGCTGCTCCTGGCGGCCTTCCCGCAACGGGCGAAACGACAAGAGGCGATCGAAGCGCTGGAAAAAGTCGTCGGATTGCAGAAGACCGAGGCGGCCGACGCCCGTTTTGTGCTGGCGCACCTGTACCTGCGAGGGAACGACTGGCCGCGGTCCCGCAAGCAAATGCTGGCGCTTCTGGCGGGGCACGGCAAAAATCCCCGCTATGTCGCCGCCTATGTCGCCATGCTCTTCGAACGCGATGAAATGGTGGAAGCCGGTGTCTGGCTTGAACGCCTGGAGGCATTGACGCCGGGAAATCCCGCGAATCTCGTCTTCCGCGTGGAAATGCTCGTTCGTCGCCAACAGATCGACCAGGCAATCCAGCTTCTGCGGGAGAAGTATGGGGGAGCGGCGAGCGGGGAGCAGGGAGACAGCCAGCGCGAGCAGGGTCTGGTTCAAGCCGTCTTGTGCTTGAAGGTGTCTACCGCCCGGGCCGGCCGGCGCGGCGACCATGCGGCCAAGGAGCGACTCTTGCTGGAGATGGATAACTTCGTTACAGATTCCATGACGCGGCATCCTCGTCTGGAATTCCTCAGGGCTTCCGTACGGCTGCTCCAGGGGAGAACGGACGAAGCTCTGGCGCTGGCCGAGAAGTCATGGCCCAATACGAAACCGCAGTTGTTGGCGACGGAATTCGCGGAATGGGTCGGTGGCGCAAACTTCACCCAGGAACAGGCGGCTCGTTTGGATCGTCTTGTGCTGGCCGCGGCAGAAATACAGGGCCGCCCACTGGCGATCCTGCAGGTCCTGGGCAATCTCCGCATGCGGTATCATCCCCGAAATGCCGTGGAAGTCTATCGGGAGATTCTCACGCGCGATGCGGAAAACTCTGCTGCCATGAACAATTTGGCGTTGATATTGGCGCTTCAGAAACTAGACGTCGCGGAGTCGCTGAAGCTGATCAATCGGGCGATTGCCATCGCGGGTCCGCTTGCCACCTTCTTGGATACGCGGGCGGCCGCGTTGTTGGCCAGTGGCCAGCCGCAGGAGGCCTTGGCCGACTTGAACGAAGTGATCCGCGACGACCCACGCCCCAACCGTTACTTTCGCCAGGCGTTGGCTTACTGGCAGCTCGGCCAGAAGAAGGCGGCCAGCGACGCATTCCTGGAGGCCCGCAACCGCGGTCTCAAGCCGGAAGACCTCATCGGATTGGAACGGGCCGATTATGAGGAGTTGGCGCGCGAGCTGGCGCCTTAGCCTCAGGTGACGACAATCATGGTGAGCATCGCCGCTTACCTACTTCTTGACCTTCCGACAGCCCTTGCAACGCCCAGACGTCCTTGCCTTCCACGGATTCCCGGGCCGTCCTGAAATAGGCGGGGTCCCTGTGCTCGACCACGGACCAGGAAGCCCCGATACGGCCGCCGGTGAAATCGTCCTGGAACAAAACGCTGCCTTTGGGCTTCAGCTCGACAGCCTGTGCTGCGATCGTGAAAAGCCAAACCACGCACACAAATCCCATCCGCCGCACAATGCCCTTGAACATCATCGCCCCCTTTTGAATGAGCTGAACCATTTGCAGCATCTCCTATTCATAGCGTTTCTCGCCGTCAATGAGAATCTTATTGATCCTCGTGCGCTCCGGCGGATATCAGGTTTGCTCTTGAATCTGGCTGAGGCGGCCATCACCATGGTTTGTTGGGCCAAATCCAGGCCATGTACTCCATAAGTACCAGGACAACCCACAATGGCGTGGGGAGGTTCTTCAGCCCGCCGATCGAAGTTCTACACGGCGGAAGGGTCGGGATGCTCAACCGGCCGCGGAGAATCCAGCAAGCGATCGCGGTGTCGTTGCTGCAACTTCATGTAGTACGCAACAAGCTGCGCAGGGTCGTGGTTGCAGCGTTCGGAAATGCGATGACGAATCTCGCGGATTTCTTCAATGACCGGGTCAATCGGAATCGGTTGCATGAATTCCTCCCAAGAGTTCCAGGGGTGTCACAAGACCCGGCACGAAAAGGCCGAGGATGGCGTTCACGCGACGGATATGGCCGAACTTATTCGCGTTCGCCAAGTGCAGACAGTTCCACGTCATAAGGAAATCGCATTTATGATACGATGCCAAAGCCAAATGTAGCGCGTCCCCTGCCGGATCTGCCGGCATCAGTTTGTAGCGGATGTATGCCTCGACAATTTCTGCGATCACCGGTTCGATTGGCAATAGTCGCAGATTTCGCACGAGTTCCACGCGAGCCGCTGCAATCTCCGGAAGTCCCCCGGCGATCTCGTCCAGAACTGCTTCGCTAGTTACTAGCTCATAGCGACCGCCAGCACTACTTCACCACTGGCGGGTCCAATCTCGACGTGCAATGATTTCGGCGGCTGTGCGAGTCTCGTAGTAGAGATTCGGAACCGTTGATTCGACGTAGACTCGTGGCCTGTCCATAGTGTTACCATACCGCGTTTACAAACAACAAGGAAGCAGGGAGGGGAAATAGGGTCATCTGCCCCACCCGATTTGCCCTCGATTACTTTGCCGCTTCCGTTTCCCGCTCATGCATCCCGCGCGTTTCGCATGGTGGATCCCATTTTCCCGCCGCTGACGAAGGAATCACGGTTCCAAAGAATGCGGCCGTCAGCGATGTCAGCCCGCCCATACCGACGGCTAAGACGACCAGCCACAATTGCATCTGTGCCGCCAAGTCGTGCCCCGATCCGAGCACGACCGCGGACACGCCGCCGATCGCCATCGTAGCGCCGGCAAACACTGCGGCGATTGCCAGGGGCTGCCTCTTGCCAAATTCGACCTACTTGTCGGCCCGCAGGGCATAGAGCCGCGTGAGCGTTGCAATGTAGAGCGTGCCGTTAGCCGCAACCGGCGTCGAGCAGATCGGATCGCCCAAGCGGACCGTGGCGAGGACCTTTTTCTCCTTCGATGCTGCGAAGGTCCATAACTCGCCGCGTCGGGTTCCCAGGTAAACCCGGCCGTCTGCCACGAGCGCGGAACCCCAGATTTCGCCCTTCACGTCCTCGGTCCAATAGGGTTTTCCGGTCTCGGCGTCAACGCAGTGGAACTGGTGGCCGCAATCGCCGACGAAGACCATTCCACCGTATATCGCCGGCGTCGCACAACAATGCTTGCTGACCGCGTAGGACCAGATCAAGTTCTTCGCGCCGATATCGCCCGAACCGACGGCATCGATGCATTGCAGCCAGGCCTTGTTCTTTCCCCACCAGATGTCGCCGCCCAACGTCACGTAGATGCGGTTCCTATAGAACACGGGCATGCCGCTGATCACGCTCGGGCTTTCCTTGCGATTCGTCACGTAGCTGTGAATGTCCGTCTTAGGCGCTGTCGGGTCGCCATCGAATCGCCAGGCCCGTTTCAGCTTGACGACCCGGTCGCCCATTTGGCCGCCATGCAATGCCTCCAGGGCATAACAGGCGCCATCGCCGCCGCCAAAGAAAATAAGCGAGCGGCCGTTGACCGTGCCTTCCGAGGGCGCCGACCAACTGGCATGAAAGATACTCGGGCCGATTCTCTCGTCGTCTCGAGCGACGAGCCGCCCGCTCGTTTTGTCGAGCACGATCAGGCTCGGCGCGTCGGGCGAACGGATCTTGCGATGCGTGTTGTCGACGCCATTGCCCGTGTTGAGATAAAGATAATTGCCGTCGATGAGGATCGAACTGTGCGCCGAATCGTGCGGGTAGACTCCGGCGCCGCTGGGCATATCGAAGCGCCAGAGGATCTCGCCGTGTCCCAAGATGCTCATGCAGAGCACCTGTGCCCGATTGTTCACAATATAGACGCGGCCGTTTTCCACCGTGGCGGGCGAACAGAGTCCGATACGGGGTTGATCGAGATACGGATCGCCCCCCAGCCTGGGCGAGACGAATTGCCAGCAGAAATGTCCGTCCTTCTCGTCTACGCAGAGAACGACCCCGCCATCCTCGGTCTGCTTCGGATCGCGGGTTTCGTCGTTGTTCGTGCCGATAACGACCCGGCCCTGCGCTACGACGGGCGTGGCATAGGTTTGTGTGCCGATGGGAATCGACCACTTGACATTCTTGCCGGTCGCCGGATCGCACGATTCCGGCAGACCGGTCTCTTCCGAGACCATATTGCGCGAATGGTACTGGCCCCACTGAGGCCGATCGGCGGCATAACCGGTCGTCGCGGCCAAAAGCGTCGCGGCCAGAGTCGGCCAATTGAACGTATTCAGATGCATCTTGTGTGCTTTCACGATTCGAACTTCTCGCGATTCTACCCGCGGCCTGGAGGGACAGCCAGGGGGTGATCGATCGCTGCTGGGCCGCTGCGGGTCGGCGGGCAGGTCGATGCCAACCATGGCCACAGGTTCGCCGAGAGCGACGACGCGCAATCCGAACTCTGCTGGTCCTCGCCACCTGTAGGATGGGTTTTCAACCTGTCCGGTAGCACGAGGAGATCATCGACCTTGCCCGCAACGTGACAGGTTACAAACCTATCCTACCTGCATTTCTTTCCGCGGCCTGCCCGGCGGCCTGGGAAATTTTTGAACTCACCCATTTGGGGACATCCAACAAACGCAATACTTTGTTTCAAAAAATTCATACGGTCTCATCGCGCCGGCAGGGGAAACCGCGCCTCGTTTCGTGAAAATCCCCGCATCACGGCGATTGAGAGTTCGGGCGTTCGGCGATGGTTGTTTCAAATACCGCGCGAGCAAGAGCGGAAATCCACCATCCGACGTGACGGAAAGTCCGTCGCGCCGGCACGGGCCGCGGTACGTTTATAGGAAATTTCGGTTTTTGGCCGGGCGAACTGAGTGAGACTGCTTGCTCACCATTCGCACCGTGATAGTGTATAATGGGTGTTTTGGGGGCCGCTTTCCCGCCCCCAGACCGGGCCGCGGAAAAAGGAAGGGACGATCATGGTCGAGCACGCTGGCGCGAATCACCGCTTTGGACGTTTTTCCCGCAAATTCTTGGCGATCCATGTCCGGGCGATTCTCTCGCTGGCCTTTGTGACAAGTGTGGTCTTCGGCCAATCCCCTCCTCCGGCAGGCAAGGAATCCCCGGCCAAACCAGCGGCGGACGGCTTGTCCGCCGTTGCCACAGCAGAAATTCAGCAGGCCATCGCGGATCTTGGCAGTCCCGATTTTTCCCTGCGGGAACGGGCCACAGGAAAGCTTTGGAGGGCCGGTGCCGCGGCTGAACCGGCCTTGCAAAAGGCCATCCGCGAGACCGAGGACTTCGAGATCGCCGCTCGTGCCCAGCAGCTTCTACAGTCGTTTCAACTGGGCATCTATGCCGACACGCCCCCGGAAACCGTCGCGCTCATACGCCAGTTCCGCGAGGGAAACTACATGATCAAGCAGAACCTCGTCCAACTTGCACGGCAAAGAGGCACAGTAGACCTCATCCAGCGACTTATCGCCAAGGAGACGAATTCCTCTATCCGCCAGCAGTTGACCCAGATCCTGGCCAACACAGATCCGGCGCGCCAGGGGGCAAATCCCTTCGGCACCGTGGTTGCCCGCGGGGTCGACGCCGCGGGGCTTGCCCAACGAGCGCGGCAACGGCTAGCCCAGACCGGCAACTTCAATTCGGCCGAACTGCTGCTGCGCCGCGGCACAAGCGATGAATCGATACGCGACTATGCGGCCTTGTTGCTCAGCCGCAACCAGCTCAACGCGACGATCGCCCAGTTACGAGTGGGCCTCGCGGCAACGGATGTTGCGGGGCAGCGGCGGCTGGCCTGGATGCTTCGCGCCAACGGCGATCTGCCCGGCGCCGTGGCGGCGGCCAAGCTTACCAAAGACAATGAACTGGTCGAGGGCCTGCTGGCCGAAATGGCCGACTGGAAGGAGTTGGCCAAGACGGATGCCAAGGCCGATTGCAGTGCATTGGCCGCCAACGACGAGAAGACTCAGCAGCTTGCGCGGATCGTGGTCTTCCGCCACCTGGCAGGGGAAAAGGATGCCTGCGATGTCGCGGCCGCGGCCACGCTGAAGGGCTGGAAGATGCGGAACTCTCGCGACGGCCAACTGCTCGGCGCGCTGCTGCTCTGCGATCGGGCAAACCAAGTCATCGAGGCCTGTAGCACGGAGAAGACGCAGGTCGCGTTCGAACTCCTGGTGTGCCAAGGCCGCATGCGCCAGGCATTCAAACTCGTCAAGCTCGACGTTCCTATCCCCAGCAAGTTCGATTGGGCCGTTTGGCTTCAAGACGGAAAGGCCCAAGTTGACCGGGAGCGGCTGCAGTTTGCCATGCAGGTTGTCCGCGGTCTTCGCTTCGCGGGCGAGGATCAGCCAGCCCGCGACCTGACCGTCGCCATGCTGGAGGTGATCGGCAAGAAGCTGGGCGAAAATGGCGGGGAGATGTCTGCTTTGAGCTTGATGGGGCTGGAAGTTGAGGTTGGCCGTGCGGAAACCGCCGACGAGCTGGCTGTGAAACTGCTGGCGATGGACCTGAAGAGTCCGGAGAGCGTGGTCTACCTGCTGCACCACCGCCAGAGCACGATGGCGCTGCTGCTCTGGAAGGCCCTGCGTAAGCAGTTTCCCGGCGAAGATCGGCCGGCCGCGCTCAAGCATCTGCGGCGACTCCTGGAAGACAAGCCCGATGCGGCCGCCGTCGCCGAGCTTCGCCGCCTCCTTCCGGACATCGAATCCCAGATCGGGGCGCTGGATACGGAGGAGTCGCCCGACGACGAAAGCTCCGATCTTGAGGCCCGCAAGCTGCTGGCCCTGGCGACGCTCTGTCACCGCTACGGCGACAGCAAGCTGACCGACAAGTATCTCGCCCGCATCACGCCGGCGTGCATTTCCGCGCGGACCTTGATCGACCGGGGCAACCTGTATGCGGAAGAGAAGCAGTGGACCGAAGCCATCGCGTCCTACAAAGCGGCTTGGGGCAAGACCGGACACAGCGCGTCGGCCTTGTATCTGCAAGGCTGGGCGCAAACCAAGGGTGGCGAGGAGGCCGAAGGGCGAAAGCAGATGGAAATCGCGCTGGCTATCCCCTTGGGCGACGGCGAAAGCCGCCGCGACTTGGCGCAGACGCTGGTGCGGCTGCACCAGGACGAGGAGGCGGCCCGGCAGCGGCAGTGGGTGCTGCGCTTGGCCGGCTTGCACGATCGTTCGATTGTTCAGGTGTTGATGGAGACCGGCGACGCCGCCTTGGAGAAGTCCGACAAGACGGGCATGACCACGGTCTGGCAGCGGGTGGGCGTGGAACTGTTGGGCGGCAGCGTGTTCTTCAATGAGCCGCGTTACTACTGCCACCCGCCCACGGCCGGCCACGATGCCCACATATCTGAACTGCTCGCCGCGGGCAAGACGGCCGAGGCGCTCGAGGAATTGCACCAGGCCGAGGCCGCCCAGCCCCGCGACATCCAACTGGCCTTGGACAGCGATGCCGGCCTGCGCAAACGGGGCGCGACCGCCGAGGCCGACGCCTTGTACCAACGCATGCTCGAGCGGCACGAGGAATTATTGCGAGATTTCCCCCGCAGCGCCTTGTACCACAATGATCTCGCCTGGCTGTCGGCAAATTTGGATCGCGATCTCGACAAGGCCCTGCTTCACGCCCAGAAGGCGGTCGAGTTGGATCCGCAATCGGCAGGCATTCTCGACACGCTGGCCGAAGTCCACTTCCGCCGCGGCAATCGAGCCGAGGCCGCGCGGTTGGCGAAACGCTGCCTGGAGATGGACCCCGACGGCGAGCATTATAAGAAGCAACTCGCCCGCTTCGAAGCCAAGTAGAGGCCGCCGGAACCGACCTTATGGCATGGTTCAATTCCAAGGCCGCCAAGGTAACACCTGTAGGGAATGGCCTCCGCGCCGTTCCGCCCGGTTTGGAACGGCACGGAGGCCGTTCCCTACAGGAGCGCGCCGTCCAAGAGTGTTACCCTGCTTTGAACCGTGCCGACTTTATGCTCGCGACTCGACGAACTCGCGAACTTCGATCGGGCATTCTTTCCAGGTGATTCTATCACCCGTGACCTTGAACGTCGATACCACCGGTCCCAATCGTTTCGCTTCCGACACGTTTCCCTTCCCTTCTCTTCCGACACCCTTCCCTTCCGCCTTGACCGAACGCGAGCGTTTCGCTAATCTATATGCCGTCATGAATGAAAAATGCGTGAACTTGTGTTCACAGTTCTGCGTAGAAGTCCCTGGGGCAATTTCCAACTTTCGAGCGACGTCCTGGCGGCATAATCCATGCGATATCGAGGCAAAATCTCCGGTAGATCGAACTTCCGTGCTGGGCAACGCGCGCTCCGCCTGGAACAACTGGAAGGCCGGCAGATGCTCGCGGGCGATCTGCTCGCGGGCATGGTCTCGTCGGCCTGGTTCGGCGACTATCCCGCCAGCGGTCAACCGCAGCATGCGTCGGCCCCGTCAATCGCGGCCTGCGCTACGTCGGTTGCCGCGGGTACGCAGGCCGCAAGTAGCTTCGGCGGCCAACTAGACTGGATCGTGCAGTTCAATCCGGCGGCCGCCGCTGGCATTGCCAGCGCGGCAGGCGCGGCTGACCTGCTGCCAAGCGGCAGCGCCCAGTTTCAGATCGTCGAGGGCCTCGGCGCGGTAGGCGAGGTGCTGGCGCGCAGCTATGGCCTTACGGCCGCCCAAGCGGTTTCGGCTTTGCAGTCCGACCGGCAAATCGCCTGGTTCGAGGCCAACTCGCTCAGGCAGACCGCCGCCGCCGTGCCCAACGACCCTCAGTTCGCGCAGCAATGGTCGCTGGACAATACCGGGCAGGACGGCGGGACGCCCGGTTGCGACATCGACGCCACGCAGGCCTGGAACATCACGACCGGCAGCCGCAGCGTGGTCGTGGCCGTGATCGACTCGGGAGTCGACTACACAGACCCGGATCTCGCCGCGAACATCTGGACCAACCCCAATGCCGGCCAGGACGGCTTCAGCGGCGACGTACACGGTTATAATTTCGTCGCCAACACTGGGGATCCTATGGACGACAATTGTCACGGCACGTTCGTGGCGGGTGAAATCGGGGCGGTGGGCAACAACGGTGTCGGCATGACAGGCGTGGACTGGAACGTGACGATTATGGCCCTCAAGACCCTGGACGCCAACGGCGACGGCTACACCTCCGACGCCATCCGCGCCGTCAACTACGCCACGATGGAGCGGACGCAGTTCGGCGTCAATGTGCGGGTGATCAACGCCAGTTGGAGCAGCAGCCAGAACGATCCGGGATTAGACGCGGCGATCCAGGCGGCCGGCAATGCCGGGATCCTTTTTGTCACCGCGGCGGGGAATTCGGGGAGCGACAATGACGTGACGCCGCAGTATCCGGCCAGTTCGGGCCTGGCGAACGTCGTCTCCGTGGCCGCCAGCGATACCAGCGACCAACTTGCGTCTTTCAGCAACTACGGGGCCAACTCGGTCAACCTGGCCGCGCCGGGCGTCGATATCTATAGCACGTTTCCCGGCGGCAAATTCGGCTACTTGTGCGGCACGAGCATGGCGGCCCCGGAGGTCTCCGGCGTGGCGGCCCTGGCCTGGGCGGCCGACCCCAACGCCACGGTGGCACAGGTCCGCAGCGCGCTCTTGGCGGGCGTCGACAAGGTGCCCGGACTGGCGGGCAAGGTCTCCAGCGGCGGATGCCTGAATGCCTACAATACGCTCGAATTGCTGCTGGCTTCCACACCCGCACCCGCCGCCGTCCCCACAATCGCTTCGCTGGCCGTCGGCGCCAGTTCGGTCCAACAGAGTGGCAATGTCTCGCTCGTGGCCCAAGGGATCACCGCCGGCGGCGGTATGCTTGCCAGCGTCTCGTTCTATCAGGACAGCAATGGCGGCGGCCAATGGGATGCCAGCGACACGTTGATCGGCACGACCATCAGTTTCAGCGGCGGGCAGGCCGCGATTTCGCTCAGCACGGTCGGCTTCGCAGCCGGCAGTTACCGGTTCTTCGCCCGAGCGCTCGATACCGACGGGCAATGGAGTTCGCCGGTCACTGCGCAGTTGACTGTGAGCACGACTGTGACCGCTCCGGCAAGGGGAGGCACAAACGTGGCGACGGCCGTGCCGGTCGCTATCGGTTCCACCGCGCAAGGCGACCTCACCAGTTCCAGCAACATTGGCTATTTCAAGGTCCAACTCGTAGCCGGACAGAAATATACATTTGAAACCATACTGGGCACGCTCTACGATTCGGTGCTCACGCTCCTGGGCTCTAGCGGCCAGACGGTCATCGCTCAGAACGACGACATCGCACCGGGCAATCGCGCCTCGTGCATCGCCTGGCAGGCAACCGCCAACGGTACGTACTATCTGGCTGTAAGCAGTTACCCCGGTTCTCCACTTGGCTCGTTTTCCCTGGTTACCAGCGGGCCTTCGGTCGCACCAACCGCAACTGCCAGCACAAAATCTGCCGCTGCGGCGGCCGTCCTCTCATCTTACTGGTTTGGCACGACTGCCGGTCCCGTGTCGAACTCCTCGCCCGGGCTGGACCCGGCCGCGATGGACGCGCTGTTCTACGCCATGGGACGCTGAATGGCGATCCGCTTACGACGGGTCATGGCGACGACAACAACGATCATTCCGGTGTCGGTCGCATGTCCTTTTTGAAATAGAGGAAGACGAACGCGACAACGGCGATAATGACAAAGGGCGCCAAATTGTAGCGCACCAGGCGCAGCCAGACATTGATGGGCAAAGGACTCACGCTGCACCTGAATTCGAACTCGAGGTTTTCCAGAAGGATCTCGAGTTTGCGCTCGTCCACCTTGGACTTGTCCGCGTAGGCGTCGCGGCAGACTTTCATGTATTTCGAAAGCAGCCTGCTCACCCTCGCGTTGAAGAAGCTTCTGGACTGCAAGCAGAACCTCTTGAGCTCATCGAAGACCTCGCTGGCGTGCTCGTCCACCTCGCCCGTGACGATGTAGCCGTTGATGATGAACTGGAGATTTCCCAATCTCTCGATGGCTTCGATCCGCTTGGAGAGCAACGATTCGCTGGTGCAAAGCGAGTCGGTGACTGGCTTGGCGGCATTCGCCAAGGCCTTGCCCAGATTGCTGGTCTTGGACATCAGGCTGAGCGGTACGGTCGGTCCGGGCATTTAGAGGCTCCTTTGCAGTTTGCAGGGCGGACTTTAATCCCCTCTGGCGCCAAATCGAGGAGTTATGCTTCAATTACTATTAAACCTGTCAATCGGCGACGCAGTTACCAGTATACATTTTTTTCATGGCGAAATCGCGGCTTTCGCCCCTTCTTGCAGGAAGGCCCTTGCAGTGCCATACTGGATCCATGCGGACGGACGCGGAAGATCCGGTCATGCCCTGCTGTAGGGCCCTATGGAGCCTGTTGAATGGAAGCAGGCAAACTGTCTCAGTCCCCACTATTCTCAAGGAGTGAAGATCATGACATCGATGTCCGACGCGTCGTGGCACGACGAGGCAGCAAAGCAAACACGCATTCTGCAAATCATAGTCGCCGCCCTCGTTATGGGATGCCTCTTTTTCCTGCTGATTGTCCTGAGTATCGGCTCTGTGGTGAAGCCCGTCCTTACGGTCCAGCCGATCTCGCTCACTACGATCGCTTCCGTCTTGGCGGGGATTGAGTTGATTGCATGGGTGGTTGTCACCTGGGCCATCGTCACGAAGGGCCGCCGTGAAATCCTTAATGGCACCTACAAGCCCGTCAATCGACAGCAGCAGACCGGTGAAAACGACGCGTGTCGCGAGGCTGAGCATCTCCTGTCGGTCTTCCAGAACAAGACCATAATCAGCAGCGCACTGTTTGAAGGCATAGGTTTCTTTGCCACGATAGCCTTCTTGCTGGAGCGGAACCCGATAGCCCTTGGTTTGGCCGCTGTAATGATCCTCGGCGTGGCCGCGCAGTTCCCCACGCGGTCCCGAATAATCGGTTGGGTGGAACGGCAAATGGGTGCGATCGAGCCTTGAGAATACTGCTTCGCCTGCTCGCCGTCATCTGGGCCTCGCCCTACACGCTCCTCGGCCTATTCCTTGGCTTTGTCGGCTTATGTACAGGGGGCCATGCCCGCATCCGCAGCCGCGTGATCGAGTTCTACGAGGGCGGTATCAAGTGGCTGTTACAGCAGTTTTTCTTCGGTGAAGGCGCGATGGCGTTTACGTTGGGCCATACGGTCCTCGGGCAGACCGCCGCCGCACTGGATATTTCCCGCAACCACGAACTGGTCCACGTTCGCCAGTTCGAGCGCTGGGGGCCATTCATGGGGCCGGCGTACCTGGGCTGTTCACTGGTGCTCTGGCTGATGCGCCGCCGGCCTTATCGAGACAATCCGTTCGAACGCGAAGCATTCGAGAAAGGGGATCGTGTTGAGTACTGAGTACTCAGGTACTATATCTTGGACTTTTCGGCGGTCTGACGGGCGTAGTGGGGGCGTTTACGATCCGAGTAATTCACGAAGAAGATGGGTATGCAGCCACCCAACGGACGGGGTTGGCCAAAATTGGCACTTTCCAACGCCCTCGCCGCATGTTACTGTATGCGTAGCGGTGGCGTTCTGCACATGGGACGCAATTACCGCCCCTGCCCAGCTCTCCTGCCATCATTCAGGAAACGCGGACATACACCCCAACCATCGAGGAAAATCATGGCAAACGCTTCACGTTGGACTCGTCGAGACTTTCTCCGCACAGGCGCCGCAGCAGCGGCCATTCCGGCCTTTATTCCGGCCAGCGCTTTGGGCTTGGACGGCGGCACTCCCGCCAGCGAAACGGTCCGCGTGGGCGTGATCGGTTGCGGTGGCCGTTCGCGGGTGATTGGCGAAGCGGCGGGCGTCAAGGGATTCCAGGTCGTGGCGGCCTGCGATTGCCAGGTGGAAAAGGCCGAGCAGTACGTCAAGGAGCTTTCCGGCGGCAAGCCCTGGGGCGCGTATGCCGATTTCCGTCAGATGATCGAGAAAGAGAAGCTCGACGGCGTGATGATCGAAACCACCACCCACGCCCGGGCGTGGATTGCGATCCTCGCCATGCAGGCGGGCATGCATGCGTATATCGAAAAGCCCATCGCCCTAACCGTGTCGGAAGGCCGGGCATTGGTCCGTGCGGCCCGTAAGTACGAGCGCGTTACCCAGGTCGGCACGCAGCAGCGCTCCATGCCCATCAACAACTGGGCCAGCGACCTGGTGAAGAATGGTGGGATCGGCAAAGTGCTGACCGTGTTGGCCCCCAACTTCATCAGCCCCATCCGCTGGACGAAGACCTCGACCAAGGACGTTAAGCAGCCGATCGAGCACTGGTGGGACGTGTGGACGAACCAGGCCGAGTTGCGGCCCTATGCGGGCGAACTCCACCACGGCTGGGGCACGTGGTGGGACTACGACGGCGGCGGCAATTGTTTCGGCGTGACCGGTTGGGGCGCCCATTCCTACGACCAGATCAACCGCGCCCTGGGCACCGACGACACCGGCCCAGTCTCGCTCGTCCTGGAGGAGCCCGTGGCAGACCGGCCCTCAGGCAAGTTCGCGCCCCGCAAGAGCGTGGGCGGCGTGGTTCTGGGCGATACGGGCGACGTGGACACGGGCACGGACTACCACGGTATGGCGCGGCTCAGCGGCCCGCGGGCCAAGGTGACGATGAAGTTTGCCAGCGGCACGGAATTGAAATTGCACCTGGACGGCGACCGCGGGCCGGGGCTGGGGGCGATCTTTGTCGGCACCAAGGGCAAGATCGAGATCAATCGCAATAAGCTGGCCAGTAATCCCAAGGATCTGGTCCGCAGTGCGGACAACCCGGGTCCCAACCAGCGGCCGGAGACCGCTTATCACATCGAGAACTGGATCAAATGCGTGAAGAGCCGCAAGCCCTGCAATGCCGACGTGGAGATCGGTCATCGGGCCAACACGCTGTGCTGCCTGGTGAACATCGTGCGCGAGGTGGGCCGCGTCGGCGAGCCGCTCCTCTGGGATGCGGCAACGGAGCGTTTTACCAACAGCGACGACGCCAACAAGCTCCTTTTGCGGCCGCGGCGCAAGGGCTACGAGTTGCCGGAAATAGGCTGAACGAGCGATGAAGATTCCCAAGTATTGGGCCCAGGCCACGGCGGAAACTACACCGCCGCGGAGTGGGCCGGTGCGGTTTTCCTGCTGGCGGTCGTCCGACACGAGCGAGGCCGTCGCCCACCAGTCAGCCTTGGCAGCCGCGCGGAGGATCCTGGACGGCTTCCTCCGTGGCAAGCGGCTCGACCGCTATGAATACGGCGCGGTGCCGCTTCGTGAAGAAGTAATGAATGAGGTCAAAGCCGACGACGGCCGCGTCCTGGCCGTGGTGACGCGAAACGGCTACGGCTCGGTCGTGCTCAACACCGAGCGCGTAATGTTCGTCGACATTGACTTTCCCGAGAATGTCGGCGATGCCAACAAGTCACTCTTCAAGGGCCTTTTCGGTCGCAAACCAAAGTCACCGGAGGAAGAGAAGGAAGATCGGGCCCGCGCGGCCGTCGACCAGTTCATCGCCGCCAACTCGTCCTGGGGCATGCGGCTGTATCGCACGTTCGCCGGCCTGCGGGCGATCGTCACGCACGATGTGATGGATCCGCAGAGCACGGCCGTGCTGGACGTACTTAAGCAACTGGGCAGCGATCCGCTGTACATCAAACTGTGCAAGGCCCAGGAGTGTTTTCGCGCCCGGCTGACGCCCAAGCCGTGGCGTTGCGGCTGCATGCCCAACCCGCTGCGACACCCGATCACCGACAAGAAGCTGTTGCTCTGGTACAAACGCTGGAAAGAGGACTACGAGACCCGGCAGGCCCAGTTCGCCACCTGCCGGTTGATGGAAGCAGTCGGCAACCCGTTCGTGCATCCCGAGGTCGCGCCGATTGTCGAGTTGCACGACTTCACCACGCGCTCGAGTGAATCCATGCCGCTGGCGTGAAAAAAGCCTGCGCAACGAAATTCAAGGCACACCACCCGGGTTTCCGATGTATAATGGTTGCCGTTGGCACTCACGAAACTCCAGGAGAACGCAACATGAACGAATACACGGTGACTTTTATCAACGGTGAAACTGTAGAAATCGAAGCCTGGACGCCGGAGGCCGCTGAGGTGATCGCGATTGAGGACGCAGAGCTTGAAGGACGATCCGACGTGTCCGTCGCCTGCGTGGAATTGCTGGCGGTCCGGCCGCTGGAGCTTTAGCGCTCGTTATCTCTTGCCGAGAGTCGCCAATTTCCGGTTGCAGACTGCCCGGTCTTTTTCCCACATGGTCACCTCGAATTGCGAACCTGACTGGGAATCGATCTCGCAGTTGGAGATGCAGCCCAGGAGCCTAGCCACGGTGGCCTTGTAGAAGCCATCGGCGGCGCAGCGGGCATGGAAACGGAAAAACTCGCGCTCCGTGGTTCCGCCCCGCTCCGTTTGCAATTCGGTCAGGATGTGCCTGCCGTCGAACCAGTCCAGCCAGAACCACAGCGGCTGCCCGCGGGTAAACTTCATGTTCTGGGGGTGCAGGCAGGCGACGAACCAATTCTCCGAGCCGGCAATCTGCAGGTCCGTAGCGGCCAGCCGCATGTGATTCCAAGGGCTTTCCCAGTGGTCTCGCATGAGCCTGTATGTGGGGTCGATCGAAACGGCGCCATCGCGCAGCGCATCGCACACGGTCTCCAACGTCACGGCCGACAGCGACAACTCGTCGGCACGAACCGGATCGATGGCAACGAGTTTCAGCGACTCGGGACGGGCGGCTTCCAATCGTTCGCGCAGCCGGTCGCAACTCAATGCCTGGAGTTCCCAGATTCCGTCGCGGTCGGCTTGGCAGTAGCTTGCCGCGGCGTCGTAACTGGAGAAACCCGGCAGAACCACGCTGTCGGCGGTTGTCGCGAAGGTCTTCCAGCCTTTCGGATTACCGAGCAGGAAACGGGGAATCGGTGTTTTCATGGGTCGCCACCATTTGGATCTATTTGAGAAATCGTAATAAACGTCCCGAAAACAATAATCAAAACCGGCTATGGAAAGAAGTCCTTAGGTCTTGGGTCCCAGCCCGGCAATGCACTGGTCCTCGCGGACCACTTTGCGCGGCCCGCCATCCAGCCCCGTGGACCAGTCGTGCGGCGGCACGATCCGTTGGAGCGAATCGACAATGCCCAGCGAGCTGGCCCGGTCGTAAATGAGCTGCCAGCCACACTCCAACTCAGGATTGACCTCGCACTTGCCCTCCTGCGAACCGCCGCAAGGCCCGTTGAGAAGATGCTTGGCGCAGCGCGTAATGGGGCAGATCCCCGCAAACTCGCCCAGCCGGCAGTTGCCGCACCCGGCGCACTTCTCGGTCCAAACGCCCTGCGACTCCAGGATGCCGATGAACTGCGTGTTAAGCCCCGGATAGATAGGCGTCTTGGGGAAACGTTCGGCCAGGGCCTGGACGCCCGCCCCACAGCCCAAGGAGCAGACCGCGTCGTACTCGGGGATACGGGTCGCGAGGACGTCGATGAAGGCGTCTTCACATTGGCGTTCGATGACGCACTCGTCGATCCGCGTCTTGGAGCAGTGGGCAAGCTTCAGCGACATGCGCAGGGCGGAAGCGAGGATGCCCACTTCGCGCTCGCCGCCGGCCAGGCAGACGGTCACGCAGGTACCGCATCCGACCAGCAGCACACGCTCGTGCTTTGCGACCAATTCGCGGATTTCGGGAATCTTCTTACGATCGGCAACAATCATGACTCTCTCCTGCCAGCGCCGTTTCGGCCTGCTGGGTCATAGTTTCCAGGGCTTGTTCTATCTGATGGGGATCGGGTCGCAACGGGCTGGGTCCCAACCGCTTCAGCCGTTGGACTATGGTCGTGACGATTTCCGCGAACCGCCCGCCCTCGGCGGACGAGAGGTTGAACATTTCCAGCCGCTCGGGCTCAAGGCCGATCTCGGCGAGCAGTTCCTTGGCGCGGGCCACGCGGCGGCGGGCGCGGAGATTGCCCTCGAGGAAATGGCACCCCCCTTCAAGACAGCCAGCCACAATCACGCCGTCCACGCCGCGTTCAAAGGCCGCAAGAAGGTAATTCACCTCGATCTTCCCCGTACAGGGCAATCGCAACACGCGGACGTTCTGCGGGTATTGCAGCCGCATCGACCCGGCCAGGTCGGCCGCCGCGTAGGCGCAATAGTGGCAGCAAAATGCAAGGATCAGCGGTTCACGGTCCATAAGTTCGTCTTGGCGTGGGGCAAGCCACGGCATAGTAAGGAAATTCTAAATCCGAATATCGAAATCCGAAACAAATTCAAAGCCCAAATCTCAAAGGCTCAAAACAGTTTTGGTCATTCGGGTTTAGCACTTTGAATTTGTTTGTACTTCGTATTTCGGATTTCTTTACACGGCCATTTGAAACGGTACGTCAACTCCATCTTGGCGGGGCCACGCCCACCTCTTCCGGATAAATGGGCTGGTGAGGCGACTCGACTTCCACTTCCAGCAAGCTGTTCACCGCCGCCAGGATCTGGGAATCCATGAAGTGCCGCAGTGTGATGGCCTTGGCCGGACATTCCGCCGAGCAGCTTCCGCAGCCCATGCATACGGCCCCCTGCACCTCGGCCTTGTTGTTCGTGCCCACTTGCGGCGCCATGTAGGGGCACACGTGGACGCACGTCATACAGGAAATACACTGGTCCGGATCGACCCAGGCGATCTGGCCACCGACAGGCATCTTCTTGCGCGAGAGGATCGACGCGGCCCGGCCTGCCACTGCGGTGGCTTGAGAAATCGTTTCGCTAATGAACTTCGGCGCGTGGGCCGATCCGCAGAGGAACAAGCCCTCGCTGGCAAAATCGACTGGGCGGAGCTTCATGTGCGCTTCGAGGAAGAACCCGTCGGCATTCAGCGGCACGCGCAACAGCTCCGACAATTCTCCGCGATCCGCCCGCGGCACTGCCGGCGCGGCCAAGACCACGAGGTCGGGCTCCAGCACTAGGTCGCGGCCCAGCGACGGCTCCCGTGCCTTCAGCCGCAGTTTCCCCGCGGCTTCGAGCAATTGCGGCGGCTGCTCGGATTCGTAATGGATAAACAGTACGCCCTTCTCCCGCGCCTCGCGGTAGGCTGCCTCACGGAAACCGTACGTCCGCATGTCGCGGTAGAAGACGACGATGCGAGCGTCCGGCCAGCGCCGCTTCAACTCCAAGGCGTTTTTTACGGCGGTCGTGCAACAGACGCGGCTACAATACGGCCGCTGGGCGTCACGCTGCTCGACGCACTGGATCATGGCTACGGTCGCTTGCTTGGGAAGTGCAATCTTGCCTAGCCCCAGCCGATCGGACAAATCGAGCTGCGTCAACACGCGCTCGCTCTTGCCATAGCCGAATGTACTGGGTTTCTGCTCAGTTGCGCCCGTTGCCACAACCACCACGCCGTGATGAATCTCGCTGTTCGTCAATCTATCCGGCACACTCCGTGTGCCGTTGTCATTCGGCACACAGACTGTGCCTGCTACATCGGCAATCTGAGAAGTGAACTCGCCCACGTGCCCGCCAACCTTGGACACGCGCGACTTCAAGTGCAGGGTAATGCGCGGATGCGTTTTCGTCCGCTCGATGGTCTCTGCCAGCATCTTCTGAACGTCGTGGCCGTCTAGCGTGCGGTGGATCTGGCGGATCGTGCCGCCCAGGCAGTCGCTCTTTTCGACAAGGTGGACAGGAAAGCCTTGCTCGGCCAGGGCCAAAGCGGCCGTCATACCGGCAATGCCACCGCCAACCACGAGGGCCGCGTTGTTTACGGGCGCAGTGGCTTCCTGCAAAGGCATCAGCGCGGCGGCCCGGGCCGTGGCCATGCGGACCAGGTCGATGGCCTTCTCCGTCGCCGCGTTCGGGTTGCCCGAGTGCACCCAGGAACACTGGTCGCGAATGTTGGCCATCTCCAGCAAATAGGGGTTCAGCCCGGCATCGCGGAGCGTGTCGCGAAAGATCGGCTCGTGCGTTCGCGGCGTACACGAGGCAACCACGACCCGGTTCAGCCGGTGCTCGGCGATCTTGGCCTTCATCTGGTCCTGGTTGTCGTCGGCGCAAGTGTAAACGTTCGTTTCGGCCAGCACGACGCCGGGCAAATGCCGCGTCCGCTCGACGACCCGCTCGACGTCGACCACGGCCGCAATGTTGCTGCCGCAATGGCAGACAAACACGCCGATGCGGGGCGGCTCGTCGCAAACGTCGCGCTCGGGCGGGTAGGCCTTGGTGCGGACGCGACTGCCGCGGGCCTTGGCCAGGAAGGCCATGGCCCTGGCCGCCGAGGCACTGGCTTGCATCACCGTGTCGGGAATGTCCTTGGGCTCCTGGAATGCGCCTCCCACAAACACGCCGGGGCGAGACGTGTCCAACGGTCGGAACTCGTCGGTGGCGGCGAAACCCCAACGGTTCAGCACGACTCCCAGCCGCTGCGCCTGCTCTTGCAGGCTGGCGCTAGGCTCCAGACCGAGCGAGAGCACAACCATGTCGAACTCCTCCTCGACCTGCTTCATCTCGGGGCTGGCGTGGACGAGCCGCAGGTTGCGCGTGCCGGGCATCTCGTAGACCCGGGAAATGAAGGAGCGAATGTAGCGCACACCGAGTTGGTTCTTCGCCCGGTCGCAGTAGCGATCGAAATCCTTGCCGAAGGCCCGCAGATCGAGGAAGAAAATGGTGACGTCCAGCCCCGGTTCGTGTTCCTTGGCGAGGATCGCCTCTTTGGTGGCGGCCATGCAACAGATCGACGAGCAGTAGTCGTTGTCGCAAGCGTGGTCGCGCGAACCGACGCACTGGATGAAGGCCAGCCGCTGCGGCGCCTTGCCGTCGGCGGGCCGGCGGATATGTCCATGCGTGGGGCCGGAGGCCGAGAGCATCCGCTCGAACTGCACGCTGGTGAGCACGTTGGGGGCCTGCCCATAGCCGAACTCGCCCCGCCGCGCGGCGTCGAAGGCCTCGAACCCGGGCGTGAGCACCACAGCCCCCACATCCAACTGGAGTTGCTCGACCGGCTGGTCGTAATCGATCGCGCCCGCCTGGCAGACCTTCGCACACAGGCCGCACTCGCCGGTTGTGAAATGGACGCAATTCTCCCGGTCGATAACTGGTACCCGTGGCGAGGCCTGCGGATGCGCCAAGTCGATCGAAGGCCGGCTCTCCAAGTACTGCGCGTAGCGGGTCTGGTGCAGCTTTGGTCTGCGGGCGCTGATCGTGCCCAGATCGACCGCCCCGGTAGGACAGACGAAAACGCAAGCCCCGCAGGCTTGGCACTGGTCGCTAGGCTCCTGGAAGGCGGTGGCCACCCGCCGCTTACCGCCGCGGCCGAACATGCTAATTGCGCCTCGGGCCATGAGGTCGTTGCACGTCCGCACGCACAGTCCGCAGAGGATGCACTTGCCTTCCGCGGCCTGTTCCAGCGGCGTGCGGCTGACGCCGAGTTCCGCGGCCAACTGTGCCAGTTCCTGCGATTGCGGGGCCTCGGCCAAGAGCAGTTCCAGTACGGTGCGGCGCGATTCCTTCACCGCTTCAGTATCGGTGCGGACGACCAGGTTTTCTTCCACAGGATAGCTGCACGACGCGACTTGCCGCGGTCCCCTGGGCGTATCGATCTCGACCAGGCAGACACGGCAAGCCCCGTAGGGCGACAACCCGCGATAGTGGCAAAGCGTGGGAATCGAGATGCCCATCTGCCGCGCCGCCTCGAGTATCGTGCCCGAGGCCGCGGCGGTCGTCTCCCGGCCGTCGATCGTGATTCGAACCCGATCTGAGGTAATGTTTTCTGTCATAGTCTCTCTGCCTATTCGCTCACGATCGCATCGCTGGTACAAACGCTCCGGCAGGCCCCGCAGCGGGTACACTTACCCTCGTCGATCCGATGGGCCGATTTCCGCTGGCCGTCGATGGCCTTGACCGCACAGACGTCCTTGCACTGTTCGCAGCCGATGCACAAGGCCGGGTCGATCCGCAGGCGGATCAGGTTGCGGCAGACGCCCGCGGGACATTTCTTGTTGTTGATGTGCGACTCGAACTCCGCGCGGAAGTATTTCAAGGCCGTGAGCACCGGGTTGGGCGCGGTAGCGCCCAGCCCGCAGAGCGATGCCGCCTTGACCGTCCGCGCCAGGCGTTCGAGCAGCGACAGGTCCTCGGGGGCGCCACGGCCTTCGCAGATCCGCGTGAGGATCTGCAGCATGTGCTTCGTCCCCTCGCGGCAGGGTGAACACTTGCCGCACGACTCGTCTGCCGTGAAGGTAAGGAAGAACCGGGCCAGATCCACCATACAGGTTCCAGAGTCCAGCACGATCATGCCGCCGGAACCCATCATCGAGCCGGCTTCGGCCAGCTTCTCGTAGTCGATGGGCAGGTCGAGCAACGAGGCGGGAATACAACCGCCCGACGGACCACCTGTCTGCACGGCCTTGATTGGCCGCTTGCTCCGCATGCCGCCGCCGATTTCGAACACCATGTCGCGGAGCGTCATGCCCAAGGGAATTTCAACCAGACCAGTGTTCTTCACGGCGCCGACCAGGGCGAAGACCGTGGTGCCGCGGTTGCGCTCGGTCCCTAGCGAGGCGTACCATTGGCCGCCGCGGCTGAGGATCGGTCCCAGGCTGGCCCAGGTCTTGACATTGTTGATCACCGTCGGTTTGCCCCAAAGTCCCTTGACGGCCGGGAATGGAGGCCGGGGGCGAGGCTCGCCGGCATAGCCTTCGATCGAGGCGATCAGCGAGGTCTCCTCGCCGCAGACGAACGCGCCGGCCCCGCGGCGGACCTTGATCCGTAGTGAATGGCCGCTGCCGAAGATGTCGTCGCCCAACAGTCCGGCAGCCTCGGCCTGCCGTATGGCGTGGGTGATGGTGGAAACGGCCAGGGGATACTCGCTGCGGACGTAGATGTAGCCTTCGCGAGCGCCGATGGCCAGGGAACCGATGAGCATCCCTTCAATCACCGCGTGCGGATCGCCTTCCAGCACACTACGATCCATAAACGCGCCGGGGTCGCCTTCATCCGCGTTGCAAATGACATACTTGACGTCCGACTCGACCTGTCGGGCGGTCTGCCACTTGCGGCCGGTGGGGAAGCCGGCGCCGCCACGGCCGCGGAGGCCCGACTTCAAGACTTCGTCGATCACCGCGTCGGGCTCCAGGTTCGTCAGCGCCCGCATCGCTCCGCGGTAAGCGCCGCGGGCGATGGCCTCTTCCAGCGAGAGCGGATCGATCGAACCGCAATTGCGAAGAATGACGCGGCTCTGGCGGCGATAGAAGTCCACGGCGGACCAGGCAGGAATCGAGCCGGCCCCGTTCTTCGCTGCTGGATAGACATGGCGCTCGCCGGTAGCCACATGGTCCTCGCCGTCAAAGCGGCACAGCGCCGACTTGGCCTTCAGGTCGTGTCCGGCAGCATAGGCTTCCAGTAACTCGGTCGTCTTATTGGCCGTCATGTTGCCGTAGCTGATCCGCGGCCCGTCGGGAAGGATCAAGTCCAGGAGAGGCTCGCGCTGGCAGAAGCCGATGCAGCCGGTGCGGGCCACGACGGCATCCAGCCCCAGCCGCTTCACCGCCTCGACGGCTGCCGTTTCAACCGCTTTGGCGCCGGCGGCGATCCCGCAAGTAGCCGATCCGATAAGGATTTTCAGCCGCCCCGGGTAGAGACTCGACGACCCAGTAGCGCCGAGCTGATCGAGATCGTTTTGCGTGCGAATCGGACCGCTCATGCGAACTGCTCCAGGATATTCACAACCTTGTCGAGTTTCACTTTACCGAACGTGATGCCGTCGATGCGCATGGCCGGAGCCAACGCGCAACAGCCGATACAGCGAACGGTGCGGAGCGTGAACTGCCCGCGCGAATCGGTTTCGCCCGCGGCGATGCCGATTTCCTGTTCCAAGCGTTCCAAGAGCAAGCCCGAGCCGCGCACGAAGCAGGCCGTGCCCAGGCAGATCTCGATCGTGTGCCGCCCTACCGGCACCAGGCTGAAGGCATTGTAGAAACTGGCGACGCGAAGAATCTCGGCGAGCGAAATTTTCAGCCGCACAGCCACATATTCCAGCACGGGCCGCGGCAGGTAACGCCGCTCGTCCGTAATGTCCTGAAGAACCGGGATCAGCGGGGCACGATCGTCGCGATACCGGGCCAGGATCGTATCGACCCAGGCCGCATCTTGAGCCGTAAGATGCTCGCCGGGCTGCATCGGGCTAGTTGGCTGAGGAACGTAACGCACGGGACACTGCGACCAGCAATCGCCGCAGCCCGTACATTTCTCCGCGATGACGCTGCGGGGCCGGCGCTGGACTCCAACCTTGAACGCTCCAGCCTCGCCTTCCAGCGATTGGACGTCGGCCATCGTGAGCACTTCGATGTTGTAGTCGCGCATGCACTGCACGAGCTTCGGCGAGATGATGCACGTGGCGCAGTCACCCGTGGGGAATGTCTTGTCCAGCCGGGCCATGCTGCCGCCGATGGTCGGGCTCTCTTCGACCAGGTAGACGGCAAAGCCGGCCGCCGAGAGGTCTAGTGCGGCCTGAATTCCCGCGACCCCGCCGCCGCAGACCAGCACCGAACCATTGGGCGCTTTGCTGTTGCCGTTACCACTACCATTACTGTTTTCGCCGGTGTTAGCCGTGCCGTTGCCGTTCGGTGTGATCGTCGTGGCGTTCATGAGGCACCTCCCACCAAACTCCCCCTCTCCCTCTGGGAGAGGGTCGGGGTGAGGGCTGTTTGCGGCGGATTTGAAACCGACTTACCGCCCCCCTGCTTTGCTCCCGGCGGGAGAGGGGAGATATCGGACAACAAGGAATCGGCACTGACGCTCAGCGCGTCCAACCCCAGGTCCTCGGCTGGAATTCCCAGGGCCAGTCCCAAAAGCTGCGTGACATAGAGCACGGGTGTGGCAGGAATATCGTCGCCCGCCTTGGCTGCATCGGACTGCCGCAAGTCCAGGTTCAGTTGACACAAAGGACAGGCCACCACGATACACTGGGCACCGGCTTCCCGAGCCATGAGCAACAGTTTGCGGCCCAATCGTCCTACCACCTTGCTCTGCGTGATCGAAAGGCTCGCCCCGCAGCATTCCGTCTTGTACGGCCAAAGGACCGGCGCGGCCCCGGTGACCGACACGAGGTCGTCCATGCAGGTCGGGTTCTCGGCGTTATCGAACGCCACCACCTCCGGCGGCCTCGAGAGCAGACAGCCGTAGTAACATGCCACGCGAAGACCGGAAAGCCGACGTTGGACCTTATGCCGGATCCCGTCCAGGCCGAAGCGATTGACGAGCACGTCGAGCAAATGCAGGACCTCGACATCTCCGGCGTAGGGCTTGCCGGTGATCCGCTCGGCCCGTTCGCGCTCGGCCGTCTCGCTACGGACTTGATGATTGGCGGTCCGCAAACGGGCATAGCACGAGGCACACGCTGTGAGCACCGGGTGGCCCATCCCCTGGGCCTTCTGCAAGTTCAGAACGGGAAGCGCCACCGCCAGGCTAGCGTTGCTGCTGTGGGCGGGCGTGGAGCCGCAACACACCCAGTTGGGAATCTCTTCCAATTCGATACCCAGTTGACGACATACCGCGCGCGTCGATCGGTCGTAATCCCAGGCGGTCGACTCGAGACTGCAGCCGGGAAAGTAAGCGTACTTCACCGTTGATCCTCCTCTTCAGCCCGCCGGAACACCTGCCGCAGTTCCGAGAGATTGCCGCTCCGTTTGGGCAGGAAGGAGAGTTTGCCTTTGGCCAGCATCTTCGGCACTTTGTCCACATCCGACATGAAATCTCCGGTGCGGAGCTTGTAGGCCGCCATCATGCCGGCCTCGAACACGCGGCCGTGATGGCGAACACTACCCAAGAAAGAGCGGTTGAACTGTTTGCCGTGACTGTCCGGTATGTCCACCTTGCGCTCGATGGCAAGAATCCGCAGGGCGTCCATTACCGCGGCGATGTCGATTTCCATTGGGCAGCGCGTGGTGCAGGCCTGGCACGAAGCGCAGAGCCAAATCGCCTCCGACGCCAGCACTTCACCCTCCAGGCCCAGGTGCGTCAACCGCATTACCTGGCTGGGCAGGAAGTCCATCTCCGGGCCGATCGGGCAGCCGCTCGTACACTTGTGGCATTGGAAGCAGGCGCTAACGGGCGTGCCGCTGCGACGCTCGACCTCCGCGAGAAATCCGCTGCTTTGCAAGGCTATATCGTCGCCCATTACTCTCCCATTCCTTCCATTTCCGCTTCCGCGTCGGCGTCTTTACGGGGCATCACCTTCCGATAGACCTGGGCGGGCGTCCGCAGCACACCGTTGACCGTCAACAAGTCGCGATCGATGCGGATGCCGAAAAGCCGCTCATTCTCTTCCAGGTAGGGCGCGATGAGCTTCCAATCGACGGGCCTCAGCGGCCGGTACGCGCCGCCGTTAAGCTGCTCGTCGACCAATGTGCGATGCGGATCGCGGACGTAAATCGCCCCGCCGGAAGCCAACGACAAGAGGTTGCCGCCAGGATAAGGCATCTCCAACGGTACGACATTGCCGAAATCGTCGAACCGCAGGCCGTTTACGATAGCGAAACCGCCGCCCTCCAACGGATTGCCGGCCATGAACGACTCGGCCAGGAAGTCCAGCGCCGTGCCGTTGATAACCACCCGCGGGCGGCCGACGGCGTTGATCATGGGGCGGCCCGCGGCGTTGCCGAGCACATAGATTTCGCCGCCTTTGGCGCCGTAGAGGAACGTCTGCCCCACGTCGCCGTAGATGACCATCTTGCCGCGCTTAGTGATCTGCCCGATCTGATCCTGGGCGTTGCCATGTACATAGACCTCCAGCCCGTCCATGCCGGAACCCAGGTAATCGCCAGGATTATCGTAGCAATCGACCCGCAGCCCATCGGTCGCCGGGCCGAAACCAGCGGCGTGGAACCGCGTTCCCCGACTGTTGTAATGCACGATGTGCCGCCAGCCCAAGTGGAAGGCCCGCACCGCCAAGGTCGCATCGCAGTCGTCGCCTTCAGGAGCAAAGCCGCGAGCATCGATCAGCAAGGTTGTTTCGCCGTCCCGCGGTCCCCGCAGTCGATCGCGCTTGTCCCAAGTGATACGCACGAACTGCCGTAGGTCAGCCTTTCCAGGCTGACTTACGCTGTCAGCCTGGAAAGGCTGACCTACATTCGAACCATCGCACAGCGGCTGCGCTTGCAAGATTCGCTCCAGGCCGCTGCGCACGATGGTCAACACGGAACTACGCTTCTTCTCGCCCGTCGGATAGCGGCGGTCGATGGCCAGCGTCAACATCTTGATGCCAAGCGCCGGATCTTTTGCCACCGCCTGTGTAGCCGACTCGTCGACGAACCATCGCAGCCGGTCGTAATCTATTCCGGGCAACACATCATGGTAATGGGCGAACAATTGTTCCGCGTCACCCGCAGCTAGCGAGGCGTCGATTGCTTTCCGATCGGCCGAAGTATCGACAGGCATCTTGGCCGGCAAGGAAAGATTGCAGTGCCGCTGCCCCGGGAGCGTAGCTACAGGCGAACCGAACTTATTCCTGACTTGCATCGTGTAATGGCCGTTGCCGTTGGCCCTCACCCCCTGCCCCTCTCCCAGAGGGAGAGGCGAGACCTTCCCTTGCCCGTTTCCCGGAGCAGAGAGCGAGACCTTCCCCTGCCCCTTTCCCGGAGCAGAGGGCGAGACGGTCAACAGGAACGCGCCGCCGTCGGTGGAACTGCCGCCACGGGCATTCCAATACGTGTCGGCCAGCGGCGTGAAGCGGGAATCTTCCCGCGCAAGGCTGGCCAATGTGGCGTCGATGGCCTGCTTTTCGGAGCAGATCAGTCCGATGGAGACTTCGCCCTCTTGCAGCGCGAACACCTGCGGCCGAAGCATGGCCGTATCGGTAATGCCCATCAACTGGAACTGCTTCGTCTCGGCCAGGCTGCGGGCGATGATGAAGAACCAAGGCCCGTCGGGCGAGGCGTGGATGTGCGCCGCCTGAATCTGTCGATAGATCCGCTGTTTCTCCGAGGGAAGCCGGTCGAAGTCCGTCTCCGTCGTGGGCGCCAGCGCCTCGATGATGTATTCCATCGGATACTGGTAGACCCGGTTCCACAGGTCGAACAGCAGGACGGAAACTTCCGTGTCGGTGAGGAACTGGGGATAGATGCCGCGCCCGGCCAGGTATTCACTGACGGAAACGTAGTTAGCAAAGTCGCCGTTGTGGACGAGGGCTTCATTCAGGCCGATGAAGGGGTGCGCACCGCCGGGATGCCAGACCCGCCCCTTGGTCGGATAGCGTTGGTGGGCGATCCAGACGTGTGCCCGCGTGTCCTCCATGCGATAGTACTGGACGGCCGCTTCGGCAAAGCCCACGATCTTGACGATTAAGAGGTTCCTGGCGTGCGAGACCACGAAGGCCCGCTTGTCGCCCAGCGACGCATAGTACTGGGTGTTCAAGCGGATCGAGTTCTGGAAGATGAACTCGTCTTCCACATCGCGCTCGGAGAGACCGGTTCGAGACGCCAGGTTCTTCTCCTCGGCAAAACGGGCCAGGACCGACGGCTTCACGCGAACGAAGTAGCGGGCCACGTCCGGCGGACGGACTTCCAACAACGGCACCTCGCGATGATCCTCGACAGTTGGGATCAGCCCGCCCTGGTCCACGTCGAAATAGGGATCGATGAACGCCTCCTCGACCTCGGCCCGGGCTGCCGGGTCGAGCAAGGCCACTTGCAGGATATAGTCCTCTTCGAGCACCTTCCGCGAGACGCCCATGTCTTCCGGCACCAGGCCGCAGGCGGCGATCCCGCCCCCTTTGCCGTTGCCGCGATTGCGCATCTGGATCGATGGCTCGTAGATGTGCCGGCCGCCGACGGGGATCGTACAGGCAAAACCGGTCACGCCGCAGCCGCCTTCGGCTTCCAATGGCTGGCGTCCCCGAAGCTCGTCGGGAATCAGGTCGGCCCGTGCGCGGAGAAGCGCCGAGACTCTGTCAATCGCTTTGTTGTTCTCTATGTGCATCGGTGCATCTTTTCCGGACGCCAGCCCGCTAGTCGTTCACGTTATTCTCGTAGTCGAGGTGCATCAACAAATCGGTACGGCCGCGCAGGGCAGCCACGGAATCCAGGCCCAGCCGATAGAGGATATCGATCAGCGTCTCACGCCAGGCGTGATAAAGGTTGACGAGCCGCTGGGTACACCAGTCCACCGAGACCATTTCCAGGAGTTCGGAATCGGTGGTGGCGATGCCGCGGGCGCATCCCCGCCCGCTCTCGCAGCAGCCGCAACGAATGCAGCCGACCGCCACAAGTTCCGCCGTGCCGATGACGCAGCCATCCGCCCCCAGGGCGATGGCCTTGGCAAGGTCCCAGGGCGTGCGAATTCCACCGCTGGCGATCACCGTGACCTTGTCGCGAATGCCCTCGGCCTCGAGGAACTGGTGGACCCGCCCAATAGCATACTCGATGGGCATGGCGATGTTCTTCTTGGCGATGTTCGGGGCCGCGCCCGTGCCGCCATAGCTGCCATCGAGGTGTACGATGTGCGCGCCCGCGTAGTACACGCCCACGGCCACCATGTCGACGTCGCCGGGAGTCGAGACCTTGGCGGAGAGCAGCGCCCGCGGATTGATGTGCGCCATCCAGTCGAGATGTTTCTTATGGTCTTCGACCGAGTAGACACTGTGGAACGGGAAGGGCGAGAAGAGCGAAACGCCCACGACCGTTTCTCGCAGGGCCGCCACACTGGGCGTGTTCTTGTCGCCCAACAGGTGGCCGCCGAGGCCGGGCTTGGCGCCTTGGGCATACTTGAACTCGATAATTCGCGCCCGCTGCACCGTCTCCTCGCGGACGCCGAACAGCCCCGTCGCCACCTGCGTAATCACGTAGTCCTGGTAGGGGATGAAGCGATCCGGATAACCACCTTCACCGGTGCAGGTGAACGTGTTGAATGCCTTGGCGACGCGGGCCTTGCCCAAGAGCACGCGGATGTTGGTCGAGCCGAACGACATGCCACCACCGTACCAGGGAACGTCGATCTGGACCTTTTCGCGCGAATCGTTCCGCCGATTCAACAAGAGCGACGTGGAGATGTCTTCGCGGCGCAAGTCGGCAGGCGGGGCCTCGGGAAAACGCAGCCGCAGCCGATCGAATCCGCCGCCCGAACCGCCCACTTCGTGCTCGAGGTGCTTGCCCGGCAGTGAACCGGTCTCCGCCATTTCCCAGTTGCCTACCAGGAGATCGGGCGTCCAGCGGTAATCGCCCATCGTTTCGAAGACCGGGTTCACGCAAAGCGAGAGGGCCTGTCGCGGGCAGGCATCGATGCAATACGAGCCGCCCTGGGCACAGTCCGGCCCAATGCAGCGGTAGTCGAAGGGCCGGATAACAGCCCGATAGCCCTTGGGGCGGACGTGAACGCCGCGCTCGCAGATCTCGACGCAGCGGCCGCACGACGCACAGTTCGATGCCCGGTGAACGCTGTACTTGCCGATCTCGTTGCGATATCGCGGCGCAGCCGGCTTGGGCTCGCGCGAGACCTCGGCGAAATCCGCGTGCGCGAGGAACTCATCCGCGCTTTGCGGTTCGGTGCGTCGCGTTGACTCGATGGTGCTCACGCTTTTCTCTTTCCAAACAGTTTGCCGAAGGCTTCGCGTTCAAGGTCCTCGAAGAACATACAGCGGCCCGTCTCGCCACGCAGGCGACGGACTTCACGGATGCCCATCGCACCGAGCACCTCGAGCAACTGCGAATGCCAGGCTCCCATCAGGTTCACAATCCGATGGACGGCCAGATCCCGGCCGATCTCCTCCAAGGCGATGGGGCAGGAATGCTCATGCTGGCACTCGCCACATAGCCGGCATTCCAAAGCCACAATCAAGGGCATGTCGATTGCCACCAAGTCAGCCCCACAAATAATGGCCTTGGCTAAGTGTTCCGCCTGCGCGATCCCACCCGAGGCAATCAGGGTGATCTCATCCCGCAGGCCACCCTTGACCAGCGACGTGTGAACGTCGCGGAGCACGTCGCGCATGTGGCGCGGCGCAAACGTATCCGGCACACTCCGTGTGCCGCCGTCCATCGGCAGACGGAGTGTGCCGGATACATGGGAAGCTGTCTCCCGCCCATGCGAGTCGAACACCAGATGGACCACTTCGGCGCCTTGCCGGGCCAATTCCAAGACGCGCTGGGCCGCCGCCGGCGTGGCCGTTAGGCGGATGGCCACGATCTGACTGGGATTCTGAGCCTTCAGCGAGGATTGAACCTGCATGACGTTCTCACTGTCCGGCACCATCACCAGCGGCGCCTTCCAATCTCCCTCTCCTTTTGGGAGAGGGCCGGGGTGAGGGGTGCTTGCTCCGCCCTTACCCCCTGCCCCTCTCCCGGAAGGAGAGGGGAGACGCTCTTCGTCCAAGAGCGGCAGCACGTGCCCGTGGGCCGCTTCGCCCCAGAACGGCTCGCGATCACCCGATCCGACTACGGCCATCGTTCCCAGTTCCGAGGCCGCCTCGACAATCGCCGCCAGGACCGGCCCCCGCCGCCAATGCTGGGAAACTACGTCGAAAAGGATGGGAATCGGCAATTCCAGCAGAGGCGGAGATGCAGCCGTCAGCCGCTCCTCGTGGAACGTCAAGTGGGGCAGTTTCCGGCCGATATCCACGCTGGTGCTGATGTACTCGCGGCCGTGGATGCCGTCGCGTGTGGGCCGCACAATTTCCGACATGTCAGTCCACATCGAGTCGAAGCCCGGTCCGCTGAACGGGCCGCCGTAGCCCGATCCCGACACCGGAATCCGCCCCGTCTCGGCCTGGAACCATGTCGAGAGGATGATCTCGGGAGTGTAATAGGAGTCGCCCAGCCGCTTGAACTCTGGGTTCATCACCCGCGTGAGGATATTCTTTGTGCAGTTCTGCACGCAGCTCAGGCAGCCCTTGCACTGGTAAATATAGTCCAGATAGCCGACGTCATCGCGAAGCGTGTCGGCCTCGTCGCGATAGAATCCGTAGACACAGCCGCGCTTCACGCAGTTGTGGCAGGAGGAACAATCTTCGCGCCAGTCGACAATGCCCAGTTTGCCCACGGGACGAAATCGCCCCGCGGCAGGCTTGCTGTGGATGACGTACTTGGCAGGCACGGCTAAGTCCCCAATCCGGATTTCTCGATGATTTCCAGCGCGGCGTCCGGATCGCCATCAACGCCAATGGAGAAGCCGCGCAACCCCTTGGTCCCGCTGAGTCGCTTGACGGTTTCGATGGCCAGATCGATCGCCGCACGGCGACGGCCCGCGGCATCGCTCTTCACAGCGACTTGCTGCAACACCGCATCCGGGATCCGCGGCAAGGGACGCCGCTTTGCCCGAACATGTTCCAACACATGCTCGCCAAGCGGTTCAATGCCGGCCACGATGGCTGCTTTTTCGTGCAGCCCGCGGCGGCTTACTTCGGCCCACCAGGCGGTGAAACGCTCCGTATCATAGACCGGTTGACTGACGAGGAACCCGGCGCCCGCGGAGACCTTCTTGCCTAGCCGCATCATCTGAAGTTCCAGTGGATCGGCGTTGGGCGAAGCTACCGCACCAAGGCAGAAGGATTCCGTCCCGGCAAATGCACCTTCGCCAACCAATGCGCCATCACTGGCCAGGTTGGCACACGTTTGCAGCAGTTGGATTACGTCGATGTCGTAGACGTTCTTGGCGGAGCGGAATTGTCCGAGCGTCTGGTGCGTTCCACTGGTGCAGAGGATATTGCGAATACCCAGGGCTTGGGCGCCGAGCACTTCGGAGACCAGCGCGATGCGGTTTCGATCGCGGGTGGTAACGTGCAGGACTGGTTCGACGCCTTGCCCGGCCACCAGCGAAGCGGCGGCCAATGCGGCCATGCCCACGCGGTCGCGATTGTCGCTGATGCCCAAGGCGTGAACCTTGCCGGCGAAACGCTTGGCCAACTGCTGCACCCCGGCCGGTGTTGACTCCGCAGGCGGCGAAATCTCCGCCAAAAGGACGCGTCCGCCCGATACCAGACGCTGCTGCAAGTCCGTCGCTTTGTTCATCGATTCCTCTTCCTCATCCAACCGTGCGGAGCGAACTGTCGCCCAGCAGACAGAGTTGTGCAACCGTCTCTTCGACCAACTGCTTCAGCCGCTCAGATGGGTCGTTGGGCGAACAATGCACCAACACGGCCCGGTCCGGCTCCATGCCGATTTCCGCCAGAAGCCGCCGCACAGCCCCGATGCGAATCTCCGCGCGATAATTCCCCTGTGCCAGATGGCAGTCACCCTTGGGACAGGCGACGATGCAAATCCCCCGTCCGCCGCCCTCCAAGGCGTGCATCAAGTACTGCGTGTCCACCTTGCCGCTGCACGGGATCTCATGCACCATAACACGGGCGCCGTCGTGGTTCCACTGGCGCGGCAACATTCCCGCTTGGGCCATGCAGTTAGCGCAGACATATACGAGCACGTCAGGACAGACAGACTGCGACATGAAACCGCCTAGCGGAGGAGAGTCAATTCCCAGATCAACACGAAACAAGCACGGCCTTCGCCCTTGACCAATCCGCTTTTCAGATCGTATCCTTCAAGGCGAAAACGTTCATTATACACCGAACTCGGCAATGTCAACCGGCGAAACTCTTAATACTTACCATAATGAAAGGTCATAATGCTGGCGTTAGGTTTGTTAATGATGCTCGAAAGAATATGGCAACAAAAATATGCTTAAATCGCATCTTCGCTTGAAGCTGTGCGGTACAGTCACAACAACCCCAAGTAGCCCAGGAAGTTCATAATCCACGGTGGTGTCCACGGGTTCCATGTGGGGTAGTTGGCAGACAAGGTGGACAAAGCCAAGAGCGCCAGTCCCACTCCCCGCATCCAGCGGCGATGGCTCAGCAGGTCGGCCGCGGGCAGCATGAGCACCAGCCACATTGGCGCCATCCAAAAGACCCAGCGAAACGCGCTGGCGCTGCCGCCGTAGTTGCGATCGACCGACGGATACCAAATGTAAAACGCGAGGCAGACAAGCGTCACTCCCGCGACCATAGACGCACAAAGTCGCAGACGTCGCTCGCCCCGCAGCAGCCACAGGCCGCCGCCCAACAGACTGAGCAACCAGACGGGCGTGAGCGAAAAAATGCCGTGATGCCCGGCCAGCACGTGGAAAGAGTAGACCGCGGCCGATTTCTCGCCCTGGTCGATCCCCTGCCGGTTAGCCCAGTACGAGCCGGGATAGTCATACCAGTTGTCGCCCGCGCTGCGGTGCATCTGGGCAGGCTTCCAGCTTCCGACAGCAATCCAGTTCGTGGCCAAGAATGCCGCGGTCACCAGCAGGGCAGGCGGCAGGTACGCAAGCAACGTTTTTTTCGGCGCCAGCCAGAGAATGACCGCGCTGGCCGCCGCGGAAAAGAGCGCCGCGGGGATCTCATTGGCCACCAGCAGCGCACTGCAGAACCCCGCCACGATGAACGTCCACGTGCGGCGGTCGCCGTCGAACCAGATCCGCACCAGGGCCTCCAGGAGCACCGCCGTGCAGGCCGCCGCGGGCAAGTGATTGGTAATCGTCGTCGCAAACGTCGCCAGGAACGTGCCGAATACGCAACTTGCCATCACTAGGATCCGGCCCCAGTCGGTCGTGCCTAGCCGCTCGACAAGCCGGGCCGTAAAGACGAAAATCAGCAATAGGCAGGCCCCGTTGATCGTAATCAGCATGAAGCGGCCAATTTCGTAGGGGTGCGTGCCGAGCGACTTACCCGTGGCGTGGTAGATCACCCAATACTCGGCGGCCATCAGGGTGGAAAGCAAGGGCGGCTTGCTGGAATAGAAGTGGCCGTTGTGCCAGACCATGTCGATCGTATCCCAGCCCGGACGCATTTTCAGCTTGTTGTCGACGACGCGGACATCGGTCACTTTGTCGATCGCGTAGGGGGCGTCGGCGACGCGCATGTCTGGCTCGACCAACGCACGGACCGTACACCAGCGACTGCGGTCGTTGCCGCTGAGGAACGGCCGCCACAGCCCATTGCGAACGGCCAACTCGGTTTCCGCTTGCCGCAGGGCGTATTCCATCTCGATGCCGGTCGGTGCTTGCCGCTGGAGTTCCGCGCGCTGGCCGTCCAGTTCCTTCTTGAACTTCGTATCGGCCAGGCGGCGGTAATCGACCGAGTCGACCGCCAAAATGCGACCGATCATCGCGCCCAGGCCAATACAAATCAAAATGCCGTAGATCGACCGGCGCAACGCGGCGTTGCCATCGTTTTGGGTGTGACTGTTCATGGTCTTGAAACTCCTGCAACCGAGAGATTACTTCGGCGTGTGGTCGGATATGGAATAATGTTTCTGGTCCGGCTCTCGATAGGCGATGAACAATTCCGCCAGGAATCCGATGGACATGAATTGCGCCCCCACCAGCAACAGGCCGATTGCGTACAGCGGCGCGGCTTTCAAGTGCAGTTCGACAGGCTCGATGCCGAAAATCCCCAGCCGGGAGATGATCCAGTACAACGCCAGCCAGGTCGCCCACAACGATCCCAGCATGAAACACGACAGGCCCAGCGTGCCCAGCAGATGTTGCGGACGTTGCCCATAGCCGGTAAGGAACTTCACCGTCAGCAGATCGAGAAACCCCTTGACGAAACGGGTAAAACCATATTTTGATTGTCCGAAGCGGCGGGCCCGGTGGTTGATGACGATTTCGCCCACGCGGAAACCGCGGCCAGCCGCCAATACCGGCACAAAGCGGTGCAATTCACCGTAAAGCCGCACTTCACTCAGCACCTCGCGACGGTAACACTTCATACCGCAATTGTGGTCGTGCAGTTTCACGCCCGTCAGGCTACTGACCATGCGATTGAAGACCCGCGAAGGCAAGACCTTGTGCCAAGGGTCGTGGCGGACTTGCTTCCAGCCGCTGACCACGTCCAGGTCAGTCATCATGGCGACAAGGAACCGCGGGATCTCGCGGGGATCGTCCTGTAGATCGGCGTCGAGCGTCATGACCATCTCGCCGCGGACCTCGGCGAAGCCCGCGCTGAGGGCAGCCGACTTGCCAAAATTCCGACGGAAGCGAATGCCGCGCACCTGCGGGTCCGCCGCAGCCAGGCGGCGGATGATCTCCCAGGAATTGTCCTTGGAACCATCGTCGACAAAGATCACGTCAAGTTGGTAACCGTTGGCCGCGGCCATTTCGCAAATCTCGCGATGCAGCGTTTCCAGGCTCTCGGCCTCATTGTACACGGGAATCACAATGGAAAGCATGTTCGTGCGCCTCACAGTTCGGGTAACACCCAACGGACAGAATATAGAATAGCGGAAATCAACAGTTCCGCTAGCAGCCACGTCAATCGCAAGGCAGTGGCTACCATTACGGCGGCAGCCACGGCCATGCTGGGATCGCAACCTAACAACGGGGCCAGCAGGCCGGTAAAGACCGCCTCGCGCGCCACCAGTCCGCCGGGAATCATGGAAGCGAATCCGCCCACGACCGCCATGGCCGCAATCGCCGTATACAAGTACCACGAGTGCGCGAGGTCGGCAGGGAAGTCCAGCCCCCGCAGCATCGCCCAAAGGCTCGCCCCCATCACGATCCAACCGCAGATCATGGCCATCCAACCGCAGATGAGCGTGCGGTAATCAAAGCCCGCCAGTTTCTGGGCCACGACCGGCGACGACCGACCCACGCCCAGCATGCGTGCCAGCCGCCCGAAAACCGGAGGTAGCGTCGGCAATCCGGCGACGATTGCCGTACACACGGCGGCAGCGATGAAAACGGGATTGCGCGTGAACCAGATCACCAAGACCGGCACGGCGATGCACGCGCCCACGGCCATCATCGTGAGCGTCTCCAGGAAGACGCTAGCCACGGCGATGCTTGTATCGACGCGGCGGCTATGGATCAAACCCGTTCGCAACACGATCACCATCGCTTTACCCGGTACGTACTTGCCAAGGTGCCCGATGTAATAGGCCCGCAACGTTTCCAGCAATCCCACGTCTTGTCCCAAGGCCCGCAGCGCCCAGTGCCAGAACAGTCCCTCGGGCAGCAGGGCCGCGAGGTACAGTCCGCCGGAGAGGGCCAGCCAATCGAGACGCAACGAGCGCGGGTGCTCAACGAGTTGGCTCTGGAGGTAGTGCCAGGATTGGCTGAGCGTTCCCCGCACTAGCCAGAGCACGACCGCCACGATCAGCAGTTTGACTGCAAGAACGATCCGGCGGCGCGTAGTGGAACCAGCTAAAGTCAAAACACAGGCTCCCGAAAAGGAGATTCAGGTGGGATATTCGCAGGCGGGCAGTTCTCTTATTTTGCCACCCCGGCGAGCGAATAGCAAGCCTCCACTGCCTCTTCCCCACTTCCGCCGAAAAAATCGCTTGCCAGCGCCCCTTGGCCATGCTATGGTTGACCAGAACCCTACCCTTTTTCTCACAGGATCCACGAAAATGGCCAAGAAAGCAGCCGTCGTCAAAAAGCCGGAAGTTACCTCGCCCGCCGCCAAGACCCAAAACCTGGTCGAAGCCATCGTCACCGTTCGCAGCCTGCAGGACTTCATCAAAGACCGCGGCGGATTGGACGCCGCCTTGGGCATCGTCACCCGCGTAGGCGATCTGATTGACTTGACGGGCGGTTTTGCGCAACTCAAGGAAGCCCTGGAAATCGTGGGCCGCGAGAACACGCCTGCCGCAAGCTGATCGGTGCACAACGTCAACTTCGCATAGTCGCCTTTCGCTCCGCGAAAGCTGCTGCCCCACTTTCGCGGAGCGAAAGGCGACATTCCTTGCTGCACCAATTCCTACCGCTGACGCTCCAACTCCGCGATCTTGTCCAGCCGGTTCTGGTGGCGGCCGCCCTCGAAGGGCGTTTTCAGCCAGGTCTGCGTAATGCTGCGCATGAGCTGATCGCCCAGCAGACTGGCCGACAGGCAAAGCACGTTGGAATCGTTGTGCAGACGGCTGACCTGGGCCGTCATCAAGTCGTGGCAGGGAACTGCGCGGACACCGGCCACTTTGTTGGCGGCAATGCACATCCCCAGGCCCGTGCCGCCAACCAATATGCCGCGATCGACTTGCCCCGTCGCCACCAGGTCCGCAACACCCGCGGCAATCTCCGGGTAGTCGACTGGATGGCTATTGGAAACGCCCCGGTCGACAACTTCATGCCCCAGCCCGCCAATCATTTCGATCAGCATTGCCCGCACAAGGTATCCGCTGTGATTTGCACCGATGGCGACACGCATGGTAACGAAACGTTCCTGATACTCTTTCCTTTGACCGATCAGCCGAATCGTTGCGTGCAAACCTCGTGCCGTGCTTGGGCAGCAGGCCGCTATTCTGTCTCCCTGCCGGACAAAACAGGCAATGAAACCGCAATCCTTGATCCAACCTACGCGGAGCAGGTCTGTCAAGGAGGGCATTTGTGCTTAAAACGCAAGCAGCATTCGCCCGCTGAGAGAGCAGATTGACCCAATGTGCTCCGACCCTCCGGAAGACTTCGAACTTATCCCCGGCGCAGCGCCCGCAGATTCGCCGCGGGAACCGCGTGGGCGTCGAACGTGCAGCCTGGGGCAATCATGATCGGTCGTCCCGCCGCCTGTTCGACCGCATCGCGCACCTCGCGTTCGACATCGCCGGGCGATCCGCTAACGAGCGTTCCCAGGTTGTCGACACCGCAGCAAATCGCGGGACCCAGCCAGGGCGCTACTTCGGCAATCGCCGGCCCGCCGATACGATCGGCCCAGTTCATCGCGTGAACCGGATACCGCCCAAAGCGGCCGAAATCCAGCGGCTTACCGCAGACGTGCAGCACGTTCAGCGCCCCGCCCGCCGCCGCCCCGAGAATGCGCAGGTCGTCGGGACGAACCAACCGATCATAGACCCCGGCTCCGTTCTCCGCCGTATCGACCCAGTCGTCGCGGACCGAAAGATAGATGCCGTTCGCCCCGGCCTCCAGGCAGTTGCGGGCAAAGTTGCTCAAGGTCTGCGTGACGGCATCCAGGGCCTTGGCCAAGACTTCCGGCGCTTCGGCCAGAAATCGCGAAAGCTTCGCGTCGCGCACATCGGCGACCCTTCCCCGCGTGGGCGGGCCGTGGACGTCGATGTCCGAGGCCATCAAGCGCCGCAGCGTGCTCCACGAATTGAAGAGCGTGGTCGTGAGCCACAACTCGCCGGAGAATCGCTGCGACAAGGCCCGCAACACATCGAGGTGCCGCCCAAAGACGTCCTCGTCGCCCTGCAGGGGGACAAGCCGGTCCAAGTCGGCCGTTTCCTCGATGATGCCGTCCGCCCGGTGCGGCAACGGGTAGCGCGCGTCGCACATGACCTTCAAGAAATCGAGATCGTAGGTCTGGACGTGCCGCACGTGATTCTCGATCGCCTTCGGCCCGGAAACGGCATCCGGCCCAAAGTGATACCAGAAGCAGACCGGCAAACGGTCGGGCTGCTTGCCCTGTAAAACAGCGGATACGCGCTCGATCTTGTTCATCACTTGCCGTCGCCCAACTGCCCACGAACATCGCTCAGCCGCTTAGAAAGCTCGTCGATCTGCTTCCGCAACTCGGCCTTGGCCTCCGCTGAGGCGCTCTTGCAGGCCTCGGCCTTTTGTAGTTGCTCCAGTTTCGTTGCAAGGTGCTTCACCAGCTTGGTTGCCACGTCGACCTGCTGGTTATCGGCGGGCGGTACGGCGGCCGGCGCGGCGGGCGGCGGCGCCGGCGCGGCCGGATTGGGCAGCAGTTGGCCCGGTTGCAGCGGGAGGGCCGGTACGGGCAGATTTCCGCCCCCGATCTGGATGCCCATCTGGACCTGCAAGGCCCCGTTGCCGCCCTGTTCGCCGTACTTCTTGTAGATGTCGTAACCGGCGGGCAGTTTCTTCTTCAACTCCTCGACGTTCTTGGCCTCATACTTCTTCGTAACCTCTTTGCCGTTTTGCTTCTCGGTCATCTCGATCTTGATCCCTTGGGCCGGATCGTCCACGATCTTCACGGTCTTGCCATCCTCGGCGACATTGATCTCCTTGACGCCATTAACATTCTTGACGCTCATGGTCTTCATGGCGCCGCCGCCGATGTTCAGCACGCCGCCGTTGATGATGATTCGTCCGCCGAAGCCGTTGCCGGGCACGACCATGCCCTGCGGGTTGTTCTTCAAGCCGTCCTTCTTTTCGAGGATCGATTTGGCCTTGCGTGCGGCGACGGGACTATCGCCCTCGGCCAGGCGGTGCAATGCGTCCGTAGCCGCCTTGGCCGTAGCCACGTCGGACGACTTCAAGAGCTTACCGAGCACTGTCGCCGCGCGGCTGGAGACCTCGAGGTCGCCATTTACGGCCGCCTTCTCCAGGGCCGCGATGGCTGCCTTGCCCTTGGCCGCGAGCTTGCCACAGGCCGCCTCGCGTTTGTCGAATTCGGCCGAGTCGAGTTGTTCGATCAACTGCTCGGTCGATTCGCCCGCCGCGGACGGCGCGGCGAGAACTGGGGTCTTTGCCTCTTTGTCGGCTGCGGCGACGTTGCCCTTGGCAGGAGCGGTCTCGTCCGCCGCAATCAAGCTTGTACACAGGGCCAGACACGCTACGCCCAGTACCAGAAATCCTTTGCCGAGTGACATGATGGAGTTACTCCCTTGAAAGAAGAAGTGTGAATGTGTGTCGCAAACGGTCAGCCGCGACGGGCTGGCCTCTTGGCTAAATCGTTCCGGTTCGTGTACCTTGCCTGTCATACTGCGTCGATGGCACGGTTCAGGCCAGAACTTCACCGCTTTCATGTTACCACAGAACCTTGACCATTGCACCGCTTGTTTTGGAAGCACCTGGACAAAGAGGCCCAGCCCTGTTCTTTTTCCCACCACGCGACCCTAACCGTTGGGGTGGTAGTAAAACCAAAGTAGGTGTAGGCCGTGAACAACCACAGCGCAGTTCCGGCATCGGACCGCTTGGGACCAGCGAATCAATGACTTTCGGAAGCTGACGCCGTAGGGGTGACTTTAGTCGCCCTATTGTCGAAGAGGGCGACTAAAGTCACCCCTGCAACACGACACTTATTGATTCGCCGGCTCATGGCGACCTATGCGCTCGCCCTGGCGACGTCTCCCGATCTGCGCAGTGCGCTTTACATCAATACAGTACGGCTGAGGGGGCTTCCTCATTCGTCAAGCCGCACGTATTCTCTCCGCCAGCGGCAGCAGTTTCTCCAGCTCGCCAGCAACCGCCTCCGGCGCAGACTCGCTATCGGCGCTGGCGAAGCAGCGCAGATGCAAGAATACGCGGGCGGCGGTCAATCGCAAGGCAAAATCTTCCGGCCTGCCGCCCGGCCAACGGGCAAGGCAGTACTGCTGCTCGCAAGCCGCCACCAGTTCATCGTCCCAGCCCCACATGAGACTGGCCAGATCGATCTCGCCGGCCGCCAGCGCTGCCGCTCCCCAATCCACCACCACGTGCCGTCCGCTGTACACGAGAATGTTGTTCGCCTGATAGTCGCCGTGAATGATCGTCGCCAGCGGCAAAAGGGCCGGCAGGCGGCGCTGGCACCGCTGGCAAAGGTCCGGCAGCCAAGGAAACTGCTCGTGCAGGCAACGGGTGAAGTGTCCGGCACGCTGCGCCCATGTGCGATAAAACTCCGTATCATAGCGATACAGAAACGCCGGCACGGCCGCCGTTTCGCTCCAACGATGAAAGCATCCGATCCACCGCGCGGCTGCCATCAACCCCGCCTCGGCATCCGATACTTGATCCAGCGGGCTCGCGCCGTCGAGATAGTTCAGGGCCAAGCCGAACGTCTGTGTCGTGTCTTCCAGGAACGCCCCATGCATGCGCGGCACATCGTCTTTCCAGGCCGGAAGCAGTTGATCGTAAACCTGCGCCTCGTAGGCCACGCCAAAACGGTGGGGCGGCTGATGCACCTCCATCGGCCCAAATTTGCAAAACAAACGCAAAAGGCCGCCGTCCGGCATGCGGCAAGTGACAATCTCTCGGTCGGCACTGCCCGGACCCAGCGGTGTGACCCGTTCAATGATCGCATCCGCGCCCAGGCCGGCGGCCAGCATTTCCAGTTCCATGACCACGTCTCTCCAACAAAAAGCAACGAACTGATTGCTTGAATTGCTTCCCCGCAATATACTTTCACGAGCGGCCCAACGGCAAGTGCCGCTGAAGTGTAATCACCCAGATTCAAAAAGGATTCTTGCATGCGACGGCACTTTTCGCGACGTGAATTTCTCGCCACCAGCCTGGGCACAGCCGGCGTTCTCGCCGCAGGTGGCCTTTCCGGGGCGGAAGTGGCGGAGAAAGTCTATTACCCTTCCGTCAAGTTGCCGGTGGCCGTCCCCACGGCCCCGGTTGCCATCCAGCGCTGTCGCAGCTACGATCCGGCCGCGATGCGTGAAAAACTCAACGCGGCCCTGAATCTCACCGGCGGCCTGAAAAAACTCGTCGCCAACAAGACGGTCAGCATCAAGGTCAATGTCACGGGCGGCCCGGGCACGTTGGCCGATCTGCCGGGCTACCGGACCTATCAGATCCATCCCAATCTGTTGGCCGCACTGTGCGCCGCCTTGGCTGACGCCGGCGCGCGGCGGATGATCGTGCTGGAGAGCCAGTACTCGACCAAGCCGCCAGAAGAAGTGCTCGCCGACTCCGGCTGGGACATTCGTGCGATCCAATCGGCCAGCGGCAACCGCGTGAGCTTTCAGGACACGCGCAATCGCGGCAAGTGGCCGCAGTACAGCCGGCTTAGCGTTCCCTGGGGCGGGTTCCTCTTCCCCGCCTTCGACGTCAATGCGGCCTACGAGAAGACCGACGTCTTGATCTCCGTCGCCAAGCTCAAGGACCATCTATGCACGGGCGTAACGCTTTCCATCAAGAACCTTTTCGGCATGACACCCAGTTCGCTCTACGGTCGCGATGCGCCGCAGGAGGACTTGCTCAGCAACCGCGGGGCGATACTCCACAACGGCACGACGCCCGTGCCGGTTGCGGTACCCAAGGAAATCAGCCAGCACGTCCCCCGGCACTGGAAGTATCGGGTGCCCCGGATCACGGCCGATTGCCTCGGCGCGCGGCCCATCGACCTGGCGATCATCGACGGCATCGAGAGCGCTCGGGCCGGCGAGGGTCCTTGGGCCTTGAAGGCCCGGCCGATCCAGCCCGGCTTGCTCTTGGCCGGCCGCAATCCACTCTGTACCGACGCCGTCGCCACGGCCGCCATGGGCTACGACCCGCTGGCCGGGCATTTCCAGTTCCCCTTCCCTGGCGAGAACCACCTCAGGCTGCTGCATAGCGTCGGCATCGGCGAAATCGATCCCAAGAACATCGAGGTCCGCGGGCTGCCGCTCAAAGAGGCGGTCCATTCCTTCAATCCCAAGCACGAGGAACTGGAGGAACCGACGGCGTACGACGCGCACCATCACGGACGGCTGCCAGCCTGAGGGTGGCCAGTTGCCCGTGCCCGCCCGCCGCTTGCTACGCTGCCACTCAACGAACGATGTGCGTGACCACGTAGCACATTCCCAAAATCAGCGCCGAGACGACAACGGCAACCGCCATGTTGCCGTTCTTCAGTTCGTCGTGCAGGCTCACTTTGGCGATGGACACCTTGTCGAAAAGGGCGACCGCCAACAACACCAGGGCAATCCCCAGTAGGCCAAAAACAACTGCGGAAACCAGGCCGAGCCAAAAAGTGTCGGGAAAGAACTCTGCAAGCAACATCGGGTACATTCCTTCTTCTTGAACAATAGAGATTCACAAGTACACTGTATCATTTCTTGAATTCGGCCAGGATGGCCTCGGCCTTGGCCTGTTGTTCCAATGCCTCGGCTTGGCCGCCGGCAGGCGACTGCTGATGCATGTCGTCGGCCACCGCGGTCTTGGCCTTGTTGGTGTAGATCCGCTCCTGCAACTGGGACATAGCGTCGCCCATCTGACCGCCAATCTCGCCTACGCTGAATTCCTCAGCAAAGTTGGCAAGTCTTGCCTCGTGCTCCGACTCCTGCAAGGCAATTCCCAAGTCCTTGGCCTTCTGCTTCGCCTCCTGGATCTGTCTTTGGGCGATTTGCACTTTTTGGGCAAAGGCCTCGTAGTTGGCCTTGTGCTTTGCCAATTGCTCGGTATTGGAGGCCAACTGCTCCCTGACGTGCGCCAGCGACAAGGCGTATTCCTTGCTGCTTCCATGCGGGTCGCCGTCGCCCAGCGCCGCTTTGATGCGGTTCGCCAGGCGCGTCGCTTCAGCCGTGTTCTGGTCCACGCGGCGTTGCGAACTGACGACCAATTCCTTCTCCGCTTCCAAGTCCGCCTTGGCCTTGGCAATGGCCTCCAGACCCTTGGCCAGCGCCTGATCGAGTTGAGCCTGGGGACCGGCATCGACAGGCTGCCTGCCGGCTTTGTCTAGCCCCGCCTGCCCCGGGAAACCGAGGCTTTTGAGTAACTTAGGCGCGGCAACTACCAGGACACCTATCGCAATGCCGAGCGCGAGAGCAACCGTCCACATTTTTTGTGCCTTCCAATCGGTTGAATGAAACCTATTTCTTCGCGTCGCCGCCGGTGGCGAAGACCTCAATGCACTGCGGGTCCACTTCTTCCCCTTGCCAGATCGTCAAATAGCCGTTAGCGGTCAGCATCTCTACGTACAAGTATTGTTCGGTCTGCACGCCGTCGATCTCGGCGCTTCGGGAATAATCCCAGTATTTCAAGCCGAACGAATCACCCCGCAGGCTCTTGACCGCGGCCTCGTAGGGGTGTCTTACCCCGCCACAGCGGCTGTACTCCTCGTGAACCGCGCGCCCCTGCTCATCCTGGTAATCGACCTTGAACAGCAGCGACGGATCGTCGAGCACGTCGCGCTGGAAACCCTCGTCGTACTCCATCTCGTCGGTCTTTTTCAACAGCATGGCCTTGGGTCCGGCGACGATCCTCAATTTGACCCGTTCCTCGCCGCCCCGCAAGTCCTTGGACAGCAAGAGATAATCGGCAAGGAAGTAACGCTTGTCGCCCAGGTCCGTCTCGTACTGTTGCACGTCCTCCACGAACCAGTCTTTCCCGCGGTAATCGAGATACTCGATCGCCAGCGGGCACTGCAGCGCGGCCCCCAGGGGGTTGAAGAACTCCACCTTCGCCGCGGGATGGTGGAAGAACCCCAGTTTTTCGCCTATGAGCTCGTAAAGTTTAACCATGTTCTTGTAGTTCCACAAACTGCGGGGATAGAAGAATCTGCTACCACTCCTTGACGAACCCCAACCACACCGCTAGGCCAACCAAGCCGGCCACAACCAGCGTCCAAAAGGCCACGGACCAGACGGATGGACCGTGGTGGCGGGCGGAATCGACGAAACCCTTCGAGTACATCAAGTCCGGATCGTTGGCCATCGTCGGTAGGACGTAACCAGGGTCTCGCGGCACGTTCTGCGATTCCATTTGCTGGAGCCGGGCGGAGAGTCCCGCGTCCCGCGCCAGCAATTCCTGATAGCGGTAATCGTCGATGCTGTCGCGGTGATGGTAGACCCACGCCGTTCGATCGAAAGGACTGACCGCGGAGGAGAGCAGGTAGCCGGTCAAAAAGGGAGACCAGTAGTCATGGTAATAGGTTGGGCGGGAGTTGCCGTAAAAAATCACGGTGCGGCGGTCGTAGTCTTGGTACCGGCCCTCGTCCACGGCGCGGATTCGATCGGCTTTGACGTGATCGGCGGGCGTGTATGTCTTGGAAGTTCCGGCAGGCGTCGTGTAATGCCGCTCGTAGGCGATACGGCTGTCTTCTCGTTGCCCGGCGGCAGTCAGGCCCACGTTGAAATTCCCCTTCGGACCCAAGGCCGACTTGCCCAGGAAGGAGTTGCCGCCCGCGGACGAATAGGACTTGGAACCGCTGGAAGAACCGCTGCCGGACGAGTTGGAATTGCCCGCCGGGCGAGGGGAAGTAGCGCCGAAGGAATACGACTTGCCCGGCGGCGAACTGGAATAGGACTTGGGACTGCTACTGCCGGCGGATGAATACGAACGATTGCCCGACGTCGAAAACGACTTGCCGAAACTGTTGGACTGGCCGCCACAGGAAGCGGAACGTCCGCAGGAAGAGCTATGGCTGCCTGACGAGTAACTCCTGCCGCTGCTGCCGCGGGCAAGCACTTCCCCTTGAAGGAGTAGCAGGAGCAGGAGTATCGAGAGGACGTTTTTCATGCGTTTTAGCCATTGGGGGGGGCGTGGCCCGGGCAGCCGCTGATGTCCACACGCTTCATGCAATGCCGTTATTGTAGAAGGCGTTTCTTCAAACTACAAGCAGCGGTGGAAACGTTTACAATTCGAGTATTGAGCTGTAAGCCGCGAACAAGCGCAGCGCAGTTCCGGCATCCCTCTCCGAGCCGCTGCCATTTGCCGCCGCGCCCTTGACTTCTCGGCCGTTGTCAAGGAGGATAGGCAGATCGAAGGGACACGGGGGAAGCGTAGATGGCCGAGGACCGATTCAAAGCAAGCTGGTGGCTGCCGGGGGGGCACGGCCAGACCCTCTGGCCGGTCCTCACACGGCGCGTTCCGCTGGAGGTGCGCTGCGAGCGGATGGAACTCCCCGACGGCGATTTCGTGCAACTCGACTGGGCGGGAACGAGCGGCCCGGTGGTGATCGTCCTGCCCGGGCTGCAAGGCGACCTGGGCTCGGCCTACGTGCGGGGGCTGCTGCGGGCCTGCCAGGCGCGGGGTTGGCGCGGCGTGTTGCTGAACTACCGCGGCCGCGTCGAGCCCAACCGCTTTCCGCATAGCTACCATTGCGGCATGACCTGCGACCTCCATTACCTGGTCCATCACATTGCCGAGCGGGAGCCGGAAACGCCGATTGCGGTCGTGGGCTATTCCGTCGGCGCGAACATCTGCCTGAAATGGCTGGGTGAGTGTGGGCAATCCGGTCAGACGCTGCCCGTGACCGCAGTTGCATGCGTGTCGGCGCCCTTCAACCTGGGCGAGGTGGCTCGGAAGATCGAGCGGGGGTTCTCCCGCATCTACCAGTGGTATCTGCTGCGGAGCCTGCGCCGCGACGTGGCACGGAAACGGGCCGCGCTGGGCGACGACCTGGGGATCAGCCACCGCGAGCTCCGCCGCCTGAACACGTTCTTCCGCTTCGACGATCGCATCAGCGGCCCCTTGAACGGGTTCCGCGGGGCGGAGGATTACTATGCCAGGACGCGATCGGACGTGCTGTTGAAGCATATTGCCGTGCCCACATTGATCGTCAACGCCAGCGACGATCCGCTGGTTCCCGCCCGCCTGATCCCGCCGGCGGGCGAACTTTCGAACAAGGTGACACTGCAGGTCACCCGTGGCGGCGGCCACCTGGGTTTTGTTTGCGGCCGCTGGCCGTGGTCGCCGCAGTTTTGGCTGGAAACGCGCATTCCGGCCTTCTTTGCGCCGTTTTTCCGCGCGGCGCGAGGTCTCCCTGAGAGGAATGCGGTCACGCCGGCGGTAGGATAGGCTTTCAACCTGTCTGTTCTGGTTTTATGTCTGTAGGATAGGTTTCCAACCTGTCGCATACGGAGACAGGTTGGAAACCTATCCTACGGGCGCAGTGCCTGGATGCCGCACTTTCCGCCCGCGCTTTGTTTGCTAGAATTAAGGCAAAGCCGAAGCCAAGTACGAACACGCCACCCGAGGATTGCCTTCCCCATGGCCCGCCCCGAGTTGACGATTTACCATGATGCCGAGGAACTGGCCGCGGCTGCCGCGGAACAGATTTCCCGCTTTGCCGCCGAAAGTATCGCCGCGCGAGGCCGTTTCACGCTCTGCCTGACCGGCGGCCACACGCCGCGCAGGACCTACGAACTGCTGGCCCGCGAGCGGGGCGCGTTCGACCGCCGGCCTTTTTTGGAGACGGCCGTGCATGAAGAGGGCGGAGAAATCCTGCCCGACACAGTACCGCTCGCGGAACCTGTCGACATCTGGCCGCACACTTTCCTCTTCTTTGGCGATGAGCGTTTCGTGCCGGCGGACGACACCCGCAGCAACTATAACATGGTCCGCCAGTCGCTCTTGCGGAATGCCCCGCTGGCCGCGGACCACGTTTTTCCCATGCCGACAGACTTGGCAGGGGCGGAATACGCGGCGGCTGCCTACGCCCGTACATTGAAGACCTTCTTCGGCGACGTCGCCTGGCCGGAGTTCGACCTGGTGCTGCTGGGGTTGGGCGACGACGGGCACGTGGCCTCGCTCTTTCCTGGTGCGCCGAGCTTGGCGGAGCACGATCGCTGGGTGACGTCCAGCCCGTCCGGCACGCTGCCGCCGGCGGTCGATCGGGTGACCCTGACTTTCCCCGCGCTCAACGCGGCCCGGCGGGTCATGTTCCTCGTCAGCGGCGCAAACAAGGCCCCGGCTGTTGCCGATGTCTTGCAGGGCCGGGCATCGGTCCAGCAGCGGCCGGCGGCAGGGATTCGTCCAACCAGCGGCCACGTGGTCTGGCTCATCGATCGCACGGCGGCCACGGCGTTGGGGCCGGCGAAGGAATAAGAGTAACACTTGAAGAAAACTCGAAATGCGAATGTCGAAATTCGAAACAAATTCAAATTGGAAATGACAAAGGCTCAATACCTGTAAGGAACAACTTCCAATGTCCACCGCTTACGCTACCGCGCATACCGAATCGGAATCTACCGCCGAGCCTTTAGCCCTGCCGGTCGTCCAGAAGCCAATGGTGTCGCCGGCCGTTCTGGTGATCTTCGGCGCTACCGGCGACCTGACGGCCCGCAAGCTCATGCCGGCCCTGTTCGGATTGCACCAAGGCGGCTACCTCCCGCCCGAGTTGGCGATTGTCGGCGTGGGCCGGCGGACGAAGAGCGACGAGCAATTCCGCGCGGATGTCCAGCAGGCGCTGGTGAAGTTCCGACCGGATGCCGTCGCGCAAACCGAGTTGATGGAACGGTTCCTCGCGCGGCTCTTCTATCACCGCGCGGACTTTGCCGCCGCTGAGGATATGCTTGGCCTGCGGCGGCGGATCGAGGAGTTGGAGCGGCAGCGGCGGTTGCCGGGCAACCGGCTCTTTTACGTGGCCACCGATCCCGAGTTCTTCGCTCCCATCGTCGACCGCCTTGCGGCTGCCGGCCTGGTGGCGGAATCCGACGACCAAGCCTGGAAACGCGTGGTTATCGAGAAGCCTTTCGGCCGCGACCTGGGCACGGCTCTGGCGCTGAACGCCCACATTCTCAAGCCGCTCCACGAGCACCAGATCTATCGCATCGACCACTACCTGGGCAAGGAAACCGTGCAGAACCTGCTGGCCTTCCGCTTCGGCAACGCCATTTTCGAGCCGCTCTTGAACCGGCAGTTCGTGGATCACGTGCAGATCACGGCCGCCGAGACGGTGGGCATGGAAGGCCGCCGTGGCGAGTTCTACGACCGCGCGGGGGCGCTCCGCGACGTGGTGCAGAATCACTTGCTGCAGATCCTCGCGCTGGTGGCCATGGAACCGCCGGCAACGATGAAAGCCCGCGACATCAGCGACGCCAAGCTGAAAGTGCTGCGGCAGTTGCCCACCTGGACCGACGCGCAAGTGGCCCGCCGCGTGGTGCGCGCCCAGTACACCGCCGGTACAATCGGCGGCCGGCCCGCGGCGGGCTTCCGGCAGGAGCAGGGTGTTCCCGCCGATTCGACGACCGAAACCTACGTGGCGATCCGCGCCGCCGTAGAGAACTGGCGCTGGTCCGGCGTTCCCTTCCTGCTGCGGACGGGCAAGTGCCTGCCGCGGCGGGTGACCGAAGTGGCCGTGCATTTCAAGCAGCCGCCGCTGAGCCTCTTCCGCACGGTGGAGTGCGAGGGCGACCAGTGCGACCTGGCCGCGGCTAGGCCCAACGTGATCTCCTTCCGCATCCAGCCCAACGAAGGCATCCATCTGACGTTTTCCACCAAGCGGCCGGGCATGAACGTCGACTTGCAGGCCGTGCAGATGGATTTCGACTACGGCCAGTCGTTCCGCAAGGTGCTGCCCGAGGCCTATGAGCGGCTGCTGCTGGATGCCCTGCGTGGCGACCGCACGCTTTTCATGAACGCCGACGAGGTCGAGGCCGCCTGGGAGTTTGCCACGCCGATTCTTGCCGCCTGGGAGGCGGCCGGCGGCCAAGGGCTGGCGACCTACCCGGCCGGCAGTTGGGGACCGCGCGAGGCCGAGCGTTTGACGGACGGCTGCTGCGCCGTCTGGCGGCAACCGTAAGTTGGTGGTATCCGTAGGGCGGGCCGAGTGAAACGAATCCCACCAATTGTCATCAATCCGAAAGACGAAGCTCGAAATCCGGCCTATCGTGCGGCTTCCAACTTGACGTAATCCAATCCGAACATGTATTGACGTTTCGCCGCCGGATTGGCACCGACCACTTTCGCGCTCAAGCGGTGCTCGCCCTCGCTCAGATCGCGCTCACCCAGCGTGGCCAGTTTCGTGACGTTCGCCGCGCTATAGAAGTCCAGCGGTTCGCCCAGCTTCTCGCCGTCGAGATAAAACTGGAAGATGCCGTAATCGTGGGCAAGCGTGTTGTTCATGATCACGCGGTATCGCCCGGCCTTTGCCACCGGCAGGGCCAGTTCCAGCTTGTCGCCTACTTTGGCGTCTCTCCACCAAAGCTGTTTCGAGCCGCTCCAGCGTCCCTCCGTCTGTACCTCGGTAACGCCGCCCGTCTTGGCGAGAATTTTCATGCTCTCGCCTTCGATGACCCCTTTGACACCGGCCGCCCAGCTTAGGCGCTCGGCGACGCTGGGCAGTTTCGGAAAAGGCGCATGCGGCTCGGTCTGATACCAATAGGCCATGCTGTAATAGAAATTGCCGCTGCGAAAGGGCGGGTTGCCGTCGCCCTGCTCGATCAGGAATCGCAGCGACTTGCGGAACGTCACCGGGTCGGGCACGTGCCAGCGGTAGGCCGTGGTGAACGGCTCTTCCTGCACGGTGACGCCGAAATACGGGAAGCAACCCGGCCGCAGCCCGTAGGACTCGCAGAAGTAATCTTCCGAGCCGGTGCCTTGCATGGCGTGCTTGCCGTCGATCCAGAGGATCTCGTCGCCCTCGCCCCACCAGCCGCCGTCGTTGTTCTTGATGCTCAGCACGCAGCCCACGAGGTGTCCCCGGCCCTTGGCGTCGAGGATCAGGTACGGGCCTTGCGGCGGCGGCGTGCCTTGGCGATATTGGGCATGGAAATAGAGCTGGTCGGGCGGCGACTTCTCGTACGTCCGATAGTTGATCTCCACCCAGTGGCGGCTGGACAGCTTGCCCTCGTTCGTGAGCGTGATGCGGGCCGAGCGGGCGAAGGGCATGGGAATGTAGCAGTTGCGTGCGGCGCCCATCGCCGCCGGATCGGTCAATTTCCCCGGCCGCTGGTCGATGCACATCAGGGCCGAGCTGAACTTCTCCGTGAAGCCGAAGCCCACGCCGAAGAAATCGCCGATGGGCGCCTCGACACTGGGTTCCTTCTCGCCGTCCCAGTAGATGCGGAGCACGTGGAGTTGCAGATGGTGCGGTTCGGCGCTGGTGATGTTGTCGCGGAAGTGGACGATGCGGCCCGGGCCTTGGATCTCGGCCAGCACGCGCGTCTGCCCCGGCGCGATGTCCCACCAGTCGGCGTTGCCGCCCGAGGGATCCGCGGAAGTGATCCGGTGCGACTCGAAATCCCGCAGTGCGGGCAGGTCGTCCAGCGACGGCTCCTGGCCAAACAGGGAGGCAGACAACACGAGGACGGCGGGCAGAACGAGGTACGATTTCATGGCATGTCGTCCAATCTAGGGGCGGGGGTTGGGTGGAAAGGTCCGACATCGCTAGTGTAATCTCGCGGCCTGGCGTTGGCTAGGCAGTAGAGGGACAAGGTCGCGCGAAAGCGGGTTGGCGGTAGGGGTTTTATGGGGGCGGAACAGTCTGGTTTTGTTCCAGTGCGGACGTTGCTTAAGTTGGTGCAGACCCCACTCGGCCGGGTACCCTCTGGGTGCGAGTCGGTGAATCAGGTTGAACTGCTAAATCGAAGCCGCTCCTCGATCTTGCTTCCCTCGCCGGACAAGGCCGCCGTAGGCGGCCTTGTCCGGCGAGGAAGAGGTCGGGGAGGCGCATGGTGTGTAGCATTTCAACCTGATTCACCGACTCGGGCAAGCCGAGTGGGGTCTAAAAATACTCCGTCCACGCTGGAACAAACTTTTTGCCGGCGGCCAAGTTGGCATGAGTCATAAAAAAGTTCTTCCGGTGGCATTTCTCCTGTCCGGGCCGCCGCGACCAACCCGCCGTATCGGGGCAGGCAGTGGTGTGACCTGGTCACAAAAACGGATCTTTTGGCGTTTCAGCGGCCATTTTCTACGTCTATAGGCGTATTCGGTTTTCTCTAAAGGTCGTTGCTTGCAGGGCGGAAACTGCGGGAATACGACCGCTTGACACTCTAAACGATAGTTCTGACACAGCCAAAGGCTGTTGCCAATTTGTAACCATTTTTGTGCCACTTTGTGCCATTTCCTGGCCACTTTGTGCCATTCTGTGCCAAATGTGTGCAGGCGTACAGTATATGAGGGTAGGGCACGCGGCAGTTTCGTGAAGATATGTGAGTGCAGAGTCATAAAAATATTTAATTGTCGTCACGGCGGGTGCAACCGTTCGCGACCGGTGCCCGAGCCGTAGGTGGGTCGAGGTACGAGACCCACGCGCCGCCGGTTCCGTGCAGCCGCCGGCGCGGACGCCGATTTGGGCAAGTCGGCGCCGCGCGTAATGCATGGCCCCCGGTTCGCTACGCCGGGGGCTGGTTAAATTGTCAAAGAACAAATGCACGCGGACAGCATTCAGGCCTAGCCTGAATTTTCTTCAGCGCGCTTTATACCCACATAATACGCAACGGATCCCGCCCCATTTGCACGCGGCTTGAACTTGTGCCGGAAGTCCAAGCGGTTGCGGTGTTTCCGCTTTCCAAGAAACGCTAGCTTGCGCGCGGATCGACTATCTTGAAGTCCAGGGGGCTGTAGGCGGCCTGGTAGCCGGAAAGCTGAAAATCTCCGGCAATCGACGCGATGGCTGTGTTTGGCCTGGGCGGGGGCTGCGCATTTGGCCCGTTTTGCCCGTCACCAATCTGGGGAGGCGGGACATTTACTCTTGAAACCCCCCTTGCATGTGGTAGAATGTGCGCAGTGAAAGGGAGCGCGTAACCGATGGGCACGGGACTATCCGCCACGCCCCCTCCCGGCGGACAGAGCGCAGTTAAAAACCCCGTTGGCGTACGGAGAGTGAAAATGAGGAGCGTTAGAACCTTGTTGGCAATCGCTATGCTCTGTCTGGCAAGCGATCGAGTTCCTGTTTTGGCAGCGGATGCGCAGCGCAGCACATTGCCTTATGTGACGCTAACTGGCAAAGATAGTCATATCACGAAACCAAGTTATCATTATATCGCGTCGGAATCCGAATGGAACAAAGTCTGGCGACGGCATCGAGGCGAGAAGGAGTCCTTACACTACGATGTCGTTTTCGATCCGGACCTCCCCGATATCAATTTCGACAAGTGCGTGATCATTGCGGTCTTTCGCGGTGTTGGCCAGAGGAATGCAGGGTTGAAGGCGATTGGACTGACGGAAGAAAAAGACAAGATTATCCTAAAACTCCTAGATATGTGGTATCAGACGATGAGCCGCAGCTACAATAGAACCAATGGCAATCGCAGCGGCGGTCAAGAGGACCTCGGCAAAGATCCAGTAGTGACGGTCTATGGCTTCTTCGTGATTCCTAAGTCCAATAAGCCGGTAGTGTTGGAAGAGTATCATAGGAACATCGGTAGTGAAGAGTTAACGCTAGATCGACGGACCCTTTTGCCGCAATAATCGCCACCAGAATTGGCATTCCGCCAACACGGGCTGGCCGCAGAGCCGCTGCGCGGACGCCTTGCCGGTGGTTCCAAAACCGGTGGTTCCGGCCTGGAAACCTTGATCGAATAAGACGAAGTTCGGGCCTGGCTGGCGTCGGAGAGTACGGCGTCGGCCAGCCGACCCGCAGGTCACTCGGAGAAAGCCACCTGACCTGGAGGAAAGCGATGAACAGGTTCAAGTGTTGGGACGTCGTGCTGATCGCAATCTTGCTGCTGCCGAGTGTCGCGGCAAGTACCGATGCGGCGAAGGAAGCCTACGAGAAAGGCAAGGCTTGCCTGGAGAAGAGGGATTTCGATGCAGCCATTGCTGCGTTTACCGAGGCCATTCGGCTGGCCCCGAAACATGCCGCGGCATATAGTGATTGGGGCTTGGCCTACGCCGCGAAGGGCGAGCACGACAAAGCCGTAGCGGACTGCACGGAGGCCACTCGGCTGTCTCCTAAGGACAGTAAGGCGTATGGGATCCGGGGCTTGGCCTACGTACTGAAGGACGAGAACGACAAGGCCATTGCGGACTTGACGGAAGTTATCCGGCTCAACCCGAACGATGCCTGGGCTTATGAGACTCGTGGTCTCGCCTACAAGAAGAAGGGCGAGGACGCCAAAGCAAGAGAGGATGAGGCGCAAGCCAAGAAGCTCGAATACAAGGAGCAGTGAAGCTAATCGCGGCCAGCAAGGCGTGCCTGCTGCGCCGCTTCGCGGACGCTGCGCGTCGGGTACGCCTTCCGTTGGCCCCGAATAGCGGAAACCTTATGAATGCGTGACGCGACGAAATCAACGCCTTGTGCCTGAATCGCCCACCTTGGCGTCCCCGAGGTCCAAACACTGGAAAAATCCCTTAGAAAACATGAACGTTCATCGCCGACATCTTATCACATTCTGTGCGATTCTGGCTGCTTGCTACCTCGCTGGCGGTTCGAATGCCCTGGGCCAAGTCAAACTCGATAAGAGGCAGCTCGAGCAGGTCGAAGCTTTGGAACGCCAGGTTCTGTACTTTCCGCACTTGTACGGTGCCGACCGATTGAAACAGTTCCAAAGGCGCGGTGGACGGCGAATCGACTACACAACGCCGCAAGGCCATCAGACGGCTTGGTTGATTCCGCAAGCGCAAGGCTCGACGCCCGAACGACTGTGGGTGTTCTTTGCCGGTAATGGATCGCTGGGACTCGACTTGGAGCCGATTGCCCGTGCGGCTGGGTTCAATGCCGACGCGTTCCTATTCGTCGACAACATTTCCCTTCCAGCACTTGTTCGACAATCGGGTGGGCCTGCAAGAGTTGGCGAAGAACCACGGTCGGGCGTGGATCATCCACGGCGATAAGGACACGGTCCTTCCCGTGACCATGAGCGAAACCCTCTCGCGGGAGTACAAAGACACCGTCAAGCTCAACGTCATTCCGGGCGGTGACCACAACGACATCTTCGCACGCGGAAAGAAGGAGTTGTACGAGTCGATGAACCTGGCGAGAAGTATGTCGCGCCGGGATAAGGGCGGGTGAGCAGCCGGCCTAATATCGTTATCGTCTGACGTCGGCTTGACCGCAAGTCTCCCTTGCCCCTCCGGGACAGACGATTGAGAACCGGACATTCCTAATCTCGCTTCTTGCGGCTGCCTAGTACTCGAGTCTTGCTCCCCCCGAATTCCGCTATCCTTCCTGTCCTGCCTTCAACCATCGCCGCATTGAAGGGAATTGGCGGTCACGATATAATCAATCAATACCTGTTTGCCGCGACCGGAGCCCGATCGATGTCCTTAGTCACTGAATCTCACGATTCGCCCGCCAACCTTCTCACTCCCGCTGTACGGGCCGCTCCGCTTGGGGATGTTGCGGACGCTTCGCTGTTTTCGCATTGGCGCTGGAGTGTCGAAAGATACCACGAAATGGTCCGCGCGGGCGTTATTGGCGAAGACGACCCGGTTGAACTTCTTGAAGGATGGATTGTCGACAAGAAGACCAAATCGCCCTTGCACCGCAAAGTTACACACTCCCTGCGCAAGGCCCTGGAACGTTGCATTCCGGAAGGCTGGTACGTGGACTCGCAGGAACCCGTTACTTTGGCGAGCAGCGAACCGGAACCGGACGCGGTTGTGGTGCGCGGCAATTCGGACGACTTTGGAGAACGTCACCCCGGCCCCGGTGACATTGCCCTGGTGGCAGAGGTTACGGATTCCAGCTTGCCCAGAGATCGAGTTTTCAAAAAGAGGATCTACGCCGCGGCCGGCATCGCCGTCTACTGGGTCGTCAACCTGGTTGATCGACAGGTTGAAGTCTACGCGGACTGCAGCAATGCGCCCTCGGGGCCGGACTACGCCCGCTGCGACATCTTTACCGTTGCTGACAACGTGCCGCTAGTCGTTGACGGCCGAACTGTCGCGGAGATTCCGGCGGGCGTGATTCTACCCTGAGCCGTATTCTAAGGAAATGAAGTACATGCCGACATTGAATTCGATATGTGCCGCGGTGGCCGTGCTCGTCCTCGGCAATACGTGCCTGGCCGCGTCGAACGAAACGCCTGCCGCCGCGGTAGCCCCAACGGTCCTAACTGCGGAGCGGCCCGCCATGTTCGCTTCTACGAGAGAAATAGACGCCCGTGTGGCGGCGCTCCTGCGGCAAATGACACTGGCCGAAAAGCTCGGCCAGTTGACGCAGTTCTCCAACGGCGACGCCACGGGGCCCGACAACGTCAAGATCGATCAGAAGGAACTGGCGGCCCGGGGTGGCATCGGCTCCCTGCTCAACGTGTCGGGCGCTAAAGCGTGCAACGAGCTGCAACGGCAGGCGGTGGAAAAATCGCGGCTGAAGATCCCGCTGCTTTTCGGCCTCGACGTGATCCACGGTCACCGCACGGTGTATCCTATTCCCCTCGGGCTTTCGGCCGCCTGGGATACGGACCTGGCCCAACGCTGTGCGGGGATGGCGGCGGTCGAGGCGACTGCGGACGGCATTCGTTGGACGTTTTCGCCCATGGTCGATATCGCCCGCGACGCCCGCTGGGGAAGGATCGCCGAGGGCAGCGGTGAAGACCCTTATCTGGGAGCGCGGATGGCGGCTGCCTGGGTCCGCGGCTACCAGGGCAGGCACTTGTCGGATCCCGACTCGATGCTGGCCTGCGCCAAGCACTACGTGGCCTATGGCGGGGCCGAGGGAGGGCGGGACTACAACACGGTCGACATCTCGGAGCGAACGCTTCGCGACGTTTACCTTCCGCCCTTCAAGGCGGCCGTCGACGCCGGCGCGGGCACGCTGATGAGCGCGTTCAATACGCTGCAAGGCGTGCCGGCCTCGGCCAACCGCCACACCCTGACCGACATCCTCCGGACCGAATGGGGGTTTCGCGGCTTCGTCGTCAGCGACTGGGACTCCATCGGCGAGCTGATCCAGCACGGCGTCGCCCTGGATGGCCGCGAGGCGGCGTGGAAGGCATTCACCGCGGGCGTGGACATGGACATGCAGAGCAATCTCTACGGCACGAAGCTTCCCGAACTGCTCCGTAGCGGCCGGTTGAAAATGGAACTCATCGACCAGGCGGTGGCCCGAGTCTTGCGCGTCAAATTTGCCCTCGGTCTGTTCGAGCGGCCCTATACCGACGAAAAGCTCAGTGCGACGCGGATCCTCACGCCGGAACACATCGAACTCGCCCGGCAGGCGGCGGAGGAATCGTTCGTGCTCTTGAAGAATGATCCGGTCCACGGCCAGCCGCTGCTGCCGCTGGCCGAGGGCAAGAGTGTGGCCCTCATTGGGTCACTCGCCGAATCCCAGGCGGACATGTTTGGCGCGTGGGTTATGAAAGGCGACCCCAAGGACGCCGTGAGCTTGCGGCAAGCGCTGGCCGCGCGCTGGAAAGGCAAGCTGCTCTACGCCAAGGGCGTGGACACGCGTGGCGAGTCGGAGGCCGGGTTCGGCGCGGCCCTTGCGGCGGCCGGCAGGGCCGACGTCGTGCTCATGGCTTTGGGCGAGGCCCCGGACATGAGCGGCGAGGCGGAATCGCGCGCCCATTTGGGCCTGCCCGGCAAGCAACTCAAGCTGCTGCAGGCGGTGGTTGCCACGGGCAAGCCGGTGGTGCTCATCGTATTCAGCGGCCGGCCCTTGGCCCTGCCTTGGGAAGCCGAGCACGTTGCGGCCATCCTGGAGGCGTGGTTCCCCGGGGTGCAGGCCGGCCCTGCCCTGGCGCGCACGTTGTGCGGCGACGTGAGTCCCTCAGGCCGGCTCACGGCGACCTTCCCGCGCTCGGTCGGCCAGATGCCGCTGTATTACAATACATTCTCTACGGGCCGCCCCTCGCCCGGCAAAGACCGTTACGTGACGGGCTACATCGACGAACTGAATTCGCCCCTGTTTCCGTTTGGCTGGGGCCTGTCTTATACGAAGTTCGAGTATTCGCCGACGCGAATCAGCACGCAGAGAATCAGCGCGGCGGAACTCGAACGAGGCACCGCGATCGCGGTGGAAGCCACGGTAACGAACTCCGGGCCGCGCGCGGGCGTGGAAGTCGTGCAGCTTTATACGTGCCAGCGCGGGACCAGTGTCGCCCGCCCCGTGCGGGAGTTGAAAGGCTTCGAGCGCATCGCCCTAGCGGCGGGCGAGGCCCGTCGCGTGAAGTTTTCGCTCGGCAAGAAGGAACTCGCGTTCTGGAACATCGAGCTGATGCACGCGGTCGAGCCGGGCGAACTGACCGTTTGGGTAGCCCCTCATTCGCGAGGCGGGCAAGCGGCGAAGATTATGATCGGAGACGGCCCGTAACCGGCGGCTTGGCCTACTTGACGGCACGGTGAAGGAACTTCCGTCGCATATAGCCGATCACAATGCCTGCTCCGGCGGCGCCCAACAATATGATCGAACTTGGTTCGGGGACCACGGTGACCGTACCGAGCAAGAAGTCACTGTTGGCATTATTTGCGTACAAAGTATGGTCGCCCAGATGGTCGACATAGTCGGAAAGGTTATGATCGGACCAGACTTCAAAGACCGAACCCACGGCAGGCTCGATCGCACCAGGCATGAAATCCACAGTTGCCAGATCCGTCGGCCAATCTGGAATCGAGTAGTCCATGCTGTCAAAAGCAACGTCATACAGAGTGTTGGTGCCCATCGCCGCTCCGCCGTTCGGCGGGTCCCAAAGCCATGCCGGAACGACGGAATTGCTTGATGGGTTCGACACGTTGCCCAGCGCGATCTGCCCTGCGCCCGAGAGCAGTTCAAACGTCAGCCCAAGGTCATAACCATTGAAGACATGGTTCGACGAGACGGCAGAATTTTGAACCTGAACTTGCACGCTCGGTGAATTCGCCGGATTGCTGTTGATGTCCCAAGTTACGTTCCAACCTCCGACCAGGTTAATATCGTCCGATCGGGCCGCAGATGCAAGACCGATACACAGCAGGAACGTGAATCCACAGACAATTGGCTTGTTGCTCCGAACCATGGCGTCATATCTTCCCGCAAGAGCCGTACATATCCTATGCGGCTATCAACCCGCTTCCGCCCACACCTCGAACAGTATTTTCCACCCATTGGTATTGCATCTTTATTGTCGCCGACAAAGCCAATCTGCGATACACTAACTGCGTGGGAAGTCCGTGGGAAGTCGGGGGAACCGATCCTTGCGACCGGACGATAGATAACTTACATGCTTCTACAAGGGTGGCATGCCTTAAGGCATGCCACCCAAATCCGGAAGTTATTCGTCGGTCGCCCTTGCTGGAATCGGTATCCGGTGAAAAGAGATGGTTCCACGCTGCGGCGCCCGGCATCGATCGCTGCCAGGGAATAAGCCAAGATGAAGAGCCACCACCGGCGGGCGGTATTAGGCTGCGCGGCGGAACGCCCGCTCACCGTCGTCGGCAAGCTTCAGTTCCGTTTCCTGCAATTCCCACAGGATTCGGCAGCCACTGCCGTCGCCCCGGAAACGGAGGAGCGCGGTCTGCTGGTTGGCGTTCAGGTTTCGGATCGTGTCGCGCAGGCGGCGCTTCGGATCTTGTTCCGGCTGCGGTGGCAAGGGATCGTCGATCGCCGCGGGCCAGCACTCCTCTTCAAAGGCCGTCAGGATGACCGCTTGACTCACGGCCGGCACCCTGTATTGCTTGATGATCTGATTGCCGAGCGAGAGAACATGGCGCTGACCATCCCAGGATGGCTTGATCCCGACGCCGGCGATTCGCGCGCAGGGAAAACGAATCGAAGCGGCGAGTGGAGCGCGCTCGGCGACCGCCGCGCCAAGCCGCAACGAGGCCACTAGCAACGTCCCTTTTTCGGTCAATACGAAACACGTTCGTGGCCCGAAGCCCAGGTGGCGCTGGCAGGGCCGGAACCGTCGCCGGCTATCGTCGCTATGAGTGACCTCACAAGCATGCTCTGCGTATCTCTTGCTGACCAGCCAGCGAAGCTCGCTTGTGCTAGCGCCCGCGGCGGTCACACTTGCGATTTCGACGGCGAAGTCCCAGCGGTCACAATCCGCATCGCCGGCATAGGTGGCGGCACGGACCAATTGTCCCAGCACGATCTGCAATTGGAGATTGCCGCCCACCATTCGGGCGTCCGCCGCAATTCGCGCTCGTTCTTGGGGCACGATCAGGGTTTCATCAAGTCTTTTCATTGTCAACGATGCACACTTTCTGCGTTTCTGAAGACTGCACGCACATTAGGCACTGCACTTGCAAGTTATTCTTGCGATCATGACATGGCACACTAGGGATCTAACTGCACGATGGGCGGCAGGTTGCTCACCGTATTGGCACTGGGGCCACAGGCCCCGAAAACGGCGAATGCGGCGTCCCGCACGGCCTTGTCCTTCGCCGGAGAGGACGTCGGCGCACTTTCCGCTGGGCCCGAGGATCCGCGCGGGACGATCGGCCACACGGACCAGCGCCAGGACTCTGTCTGCGCCATGACTTCCGGAATCGCGGCCGGCGCGATCGCTGCCGCACTCTCGGGGGTTGGATTCGGGTTGTTATTCATGGCAGAGGCGATGATTGGGGGAGATTGAACCGACGCGTTCCCAACCGCTGCGGCAACGGGCGCCGAAGCGGCAGCCACAAGGGCCGCAGACGCCATGACCGCTGAGGGAGTCGCGCCGAAGGACGGATCGAAGATCAGCGTCGCCCCCGCGCCGACCGTCAGGCTCGTGCCGGCGGAAATTGCCGACGAAGCGGCGACAACGAGCGTGCCGGCGGAGACCGCGGTGCCACCGCTGTAGCTGTTCGCGCCCTCGAGAACCACCGTTCCCTGATCATCGACGGTCAGCGACTCGCCCGCGCCGCTGATATCGCCGGAGATCGTCACCTGGCTGCCGGCGGCCGGCGACACCAGCAGGTTGCTCTGCAGAGCCACCGGAGCACTGATCGTGTGCGAACCTGCGACGGCCGCCAGCATCGCAGGACCGGCGCCGCCGTCGAATTGCAGAGTGCCTCCCGATCCCTGGGCGATGGTGTAGCTGCCCAGACTATTGAACGTCACGTTCCCAACACAGGGATTTGCACCGTCCAGGTTCACCGTGCCGCCGCCCGGCGAATTGAAAACAACCGTGACAGGGGTCCCGGGGATATCCGCCGGACCGAAGGCGTTGCTGGCCCACGCGCCGACGGTGGGCAAAGACGAACTGGGATTATTCAGCGCCGGAAGAAGCGGTTCACGGAAACTGTCGATGCTCACGGTCGGTTGGGAACGAATGGCATTCACGTCGCCCGCGCTCACCTTGCCATCGCCGTTGACATCGTAACGCCAGTTGCCGGCGTTATCCATTGCCAACGGCTGACTCCGCATGGCGTTGATGTCGTCGGCGTCAACCTGGCCGTTGCCGTTTACGTCGCCGGCCAAGACGTTGAAACGGAAAATGAAGTCGCTGCCTGGCACGCCGTTTCCGGAACCCGCGGCAAAGGTGCTCGCGCCGGTGGTCCACACACCGTCCAACGCCGCCCCGGCGGCGTCGCTGATACCCGCCGCGGCCAGGTCCAGGTAATACTTGTTGGAAGGCAGCGCACCGTTGAGGGAGAACGTGGCCACCGTCGAGTTCGGGTTGGTCTCACCCGTGACGCTGATCCCCGACGCCGGGCCGCCGTTGTCGCTGGAATCGCCTAACGAGAGGCTCGACAACGTCACGCCGCTGACCGGCTTGCTGAAGACGATGGAAAGCGTGTCCAGGTTCACCCAGCCGGGGATGTACGCATTAGCCAATTGCCCTGCGCCGCTGGCTAATTCGTAGCCCAGCGAGCTGCCCACGCCCGCATTGGCCAGGGTGGTGTAATAGCTTGCCGACCAGGCGCTGCCCGAGACATACACGCCCACGACCTGGGGGCCCACGTCGAAGGCCACCGCGGCGTTGACCAGCACACTGCTGTTGCTGGCGTCACTAACGGAAAAACGCAGAGTGCGGTTGCCTGTGTTCGTGGTCGTAGCCAAAGTGTCGACGTAGGTCACGCTTTGCAACACCTGCTGGTAATTGGCCAGCGTGTCGCTGCCGCTAAGCGTGAGCACGCCACTGGTGCTGTTGTAGGCGGCGGTGATGGCCGTGCCCGCCGTATTGGCCGCCAGGATCTCGTTGCCGGTGTCCAGCGGCCCGCCGCTGATGCTTACCGTAGCCCAGAGCAGGTTGGCAGAGCCGGCGTCGCTCACGATCAGATGAGGAGCCACGGCAACCGCCGTGCCCCCGCAGATGAAGGTGGTCGCCCCGAAATTGCCGATGGTGACCACCGGCGGCACGGCCGGGTTGCCCAAAGTCCATGAGGCGGTGAGGCTGCTAAGGAGCGGATTGCCAAACGTGTCGCTGACCGCCGACCCCAGGCCGACGACGGTGAGCGAGTAGGTTCCGGCGGCGGCCGTAAGGCCCGACAGGTCGCCGAGCGTCCAGTGCTGGTTGTCGGTGCTCGTGAGGGTCGCGCCCTCCAGGGGTTCGCTGGCAGCCGGTCCGCCGTTGGCAAGCGTCAATTGCAGATCCTGGAGCGTGAAGTTCTCGATCGGCTCGCTGAACGTGATGGCGATTGAGCCGGGCGGTGAGAACGTCGGCGAGGCGGGCGAGGCAATGCCCACGGTGGGCGAGGTCGTACTGACGGTCAACTGGTTGACGGTGGTGTCGAAGGCCTCGACCCCGGACGTGTTGACCCCGGCCGCGACGACGTTATAGACGCCATTGCCCAGAGGGGCAATCTCCCCCTGCGGCAGCGACCAGGTGCCGTCGCCGTTGTTGGTCGCCGCATAATAGCTGCCGTTAACCCGCACCATCACCTCCGCCTCCGGATCGCTCACAGTGCCCGTCAAGGCGGGCGAAGCGTTGTCGGTAGACAGCGTGTTGACGCCGATTGTAAAGGTAGGCGCAACGAAGCCGCTACTGGAGGCATAGGTGAAATTGGTCGCGATGACCGGCAGGGCTGAGAGGGCAGCCGTCTCGACGTTGCTGACGGTCAATGTGTCGCCGGATGTTCCCTGGAGCGGCGTCGAGGTGGTCAGCAATACGGTGCGGTCGTCCGGTTCCAACACGGCGGAAGTCACTAGCACACTGCCGCCGCTATCGCCGATCCGGTAGTTGGCGGCGACTTGGGAGGAAACCGGATCAACGGGCTCGCTGAAGGCAACCAGCGCTTGGTTGGCCCCGGGCGTGGTGACCGAAACGATGCCCGCCAGGGAAAGGCCAACCGCCGCCGACAACGCGCCTTGCAGACCATCGTAATTCACAGCCGCCACCTGGTAGGTATACTGGGCCTGTGGGGAAACGTTGGCATCCGTGTAACTGGTCGTGGTCGATTGGGCGCAGGGTTCGCCGTCGCGATAGATCTGGTAGAAGGCGACGCCGCTGGTGGGGATTGGGACGGCGTTCCAGGTTAGAGTGACTTGATTGTTGTTGCCGGTCACGGCGGCGCAGAGGTTGGCCGGCGCGGGTATCGGGCTTACGTCGATGTTGCCTCCATAGGAGCCGAGGTCGGCGCCCGGGATCGGCGACACCAGGCTGGAATACATCGATCCGCTCCCCTCGCCCGAATACGCGTATTGGGCGGTGATGTTCGTCCCACTGGCGTTGGCGGAAGGCGTCGAGGGCAATGTGTAGGTAAAGGTGTAGCTCCCCGTCACCGTGATCCGGAACGTGCCGTCATAGACCGTGGGCGTCGCATTGGCGATCTGCATGCTGCCGCTTGAGAACGGCAAGGTGCCAGAGGTAGTCACGGTGGCCGTGGTGCCGCTGTAGGTGATGCTGTTGACGGACAGCGTCGGGGCATAAACAGTGTACGTGTTGGTGGTGACGTCGCCGGGCTGGGTTGTGGGGATTTGTTGCAGGCCGCCGAATACTGCGGCCCCTGCCGGGCTCGTGACGCTCAGGTCGGCCCAATCGCCCTGCGCGTAGCCGTTGTTGGGGAACCAGACGATGGCGCTGGTGCCATCGCAACTGAGGCCGTAGGGCACAACCGTGACGCCGCCGGCTGGCGGCGGCAAGCCCGACACCGTGTACGTGATTGTGTTGCCACTGACGCCGGTGACTTGGTAGCTGCCCAGGTAGCTCGCAAGAGGCGCGATCGTGATGGTGCCGCTAGCCGCCCCCAACCCGCTGGGTACCGTATACGTGATCGTGGTGCTGTTGACTACGGTGACTTGCACGGCAAGGGAATTGTATCCGGTGGGAGTGGCGCCGCTGATGGCAACATAGTCTCCTGTGGCGAGCCCCGCGGTCGAGGACAACGTGGCCGTGGCCGTCGTCGTACCGTTGGACGTCAAACTGCTGACGGTATAGGGCGCGGCGGCCACGTAGATGTCTTGTCCGATTTGGATTCCCGGCGCTGAAGGAAACGTGGCCGTGGCCGTGGTTCCGCTGCAGGTGAGGCTGACGACATAGGGCAGGACATAGATCGTGCCGCTGGCCGGCGAGGAAGGTGAGCTCGACATGCTATAGCTGAACGAGTCGCCACTGGCCGCGGTGACGGTGAAGGTGCCGTTGTAGGCCGCCTGGCTGGCGCCGCTGATCACTACGCCCTGTCCCACAATAATACCCGGCGGTGACGAGAACGTGGCCGTGGCCGTGGTTCCGCTACTGGTAAGGCTGGCCGGAGTCAGGCCGGACCAGATTGTCGGAATCGAGGTGCTGCTCGGCGGCAGCCAGGCCACGGAGAGGTTGTCGTCGGCGTCGCTGCCGTGTACCATCAGAGCCTCGATGTAGTAACGTTGCCCGGCGTACAGTATGATCCCGCTTGGATCCACTACGGCTGACGATTGGCTGGCGCTGGCGGTCCAGTCGAAAGGGCTGGTCGGCGTGTTGACGGAGGCGATCATCGTCGCACCGGCAGGGCTGGCGCCGCTGCCGGATGTCGAATTAAGCCACAACTGGCTGTCGTCGTCGCTGGCAATCCAGAACGTGTAACGGCCAGTGGTAGGCGGATAAATGTAGCCCACGACCTGAACGCCGTAATCGTTCAACTGCTGGGAGGGGTAGTTGAACGAAGCCAGGAGCGTCGTGCTGCTGGGATTGTTGGGATAATTGGGGTTCAGATTCGGATTGGTCAATTCGTTTACCGAGGTGCCGTTTTGCAGATTATCCCATTGCTTGAGGGTGATCTGACCCTCGCCCTCCCAGATCACCGAAAGCGGGATGCTGGCGGGCAGTTGATCGCCCGAGACGGTGGCCAAGCCGGTCATGGTGATCGTGTAGGCCGCAGTCGCACTAATAGCCGCCGAGGTAGTGAGGGTCACTACGGTGCCGTCGCGGGAGAGAGCCACAGCGCTGAGAGTCATCTTGGTCCCGCTGCCGTTGACCATGCTGTAGTGGCTGAGCACGGTCACGCTAGCCGCCGTCAGCGGCTCGCTGAAGTAGATGGCCACGTCCTTGCTATCCAGCCAGTAATAAGAGGTGATGCCGGGCATGCTGGCGACGGTGGGAGCCGATTGCGGGCCCTCGTACCCGTCGCGATTGACGGCCGCCACGGTATAGCTGTAATTCGCTCCGACCGAGACGGCCGTGTCGAAAAAGGCGGTCGTAGTCGAAACGCCGACCTGGCTGCCGTTACGATAGATCAAGTAGGAGGCCACGTCGCTCTCCACATCACTGGAGGCAGTCCAGCTAAGGTTAATCTCCGCCGTGGGGCTCGCGATGGCCTGGGCCGCCAGATTCGTCGGCACCGAGGGCGCTGAGGTGTCGATGACGAGGTTCGCCGCTCCGGGCGTGCCGCCTACGTTGCTCGTCTCCCAATTGACGGCGTCGTTGCCGTAGTCGGCCGTGTGAATGCGGACTAAGGCCGACCCGTTGCCGTCCGGCGCGGTCGGCCAAGGCGCCGTGCTATTGTAGCTAACGTGGTCGACGCGGTAAAAGGGCACGTAACCGTTCAGGGGCGTCACGTCGCCGCCGGCCCGATTGCCGATCTGGTAGGTGTCCACCGTGTCGCCGTTGCCGAGTTGGCCCGAATATACGCCTAGCACCAGGATGTTATTCAGACCCGTGGGGTTGTAGCGTTCTTCGAATGCCGCATAGTCGCTCACGATCACCGCGTACTGGCCCGGGGCCAGCGTGGCCGGCGGGGTCGGCACCGAATTAGTGTTGCCGAAGGTCGGCGTGCCCAGCACGACGGTCTGCTGCTGGCTGCTCACCAGTTCCATGCCGCCGGCGACTGTCCACTCGCTCGGCGAGGCAGTAGCGGTGCGAGTCAGTTCGACGCTGACCGTCCCACCGGCGGTGTACGTGCCCAGGCTGATCCAGACGTCGTTCAGCCCGGCAGTGATCGTGCCCGTGGCGGCTGCCAGGCTCAGTCCGCTGGTCAGCGCGTAACTGAACGAGGTCGAGGACGCGCTACTGACGATGAATGTGCCGTCGTATTGCGCGGGCGCCGCGCCGGTGATGTGGACGATGCTCCCAGCCACCAGCGAGTTGTTGTCAGTCAGCGTGTTGTTGGCTACGGCCGTCACCAGGCCCGACGTATTGTTGTACGTCAGGCCGGTCACGCTGAGCGTGGCCGGGACCTGGGCTTGGTCGATCGTAACGGTCGTGGGTACCCCGCCGGCAATTACCGTGTACTGGGCCTGCGAATCGAGATCGGTGAGCAGGTTGTTGTCGCCGTCGTAGAGGTTCAGATGGGCATAAACAGTGTAGGAACTAGAGGCCAGACCAGAGGACGTCCAGGTGGCGGTGGCTCCCGATGCCAGCGTCTCGAACTCGCTCGCAACGCCGTTGGCCAGGCTGCCGTCGGGCAGCCAGCCCGGCGTGTAGCCGATGCCGCCCTCGACGCAGTAATTGCCGAGCGAGACGGGGGAACTGGAACGATTGTAAAGCTCCACATACTGGAAGTCCTGGTCGACATACCCCTCGGCGGCCTCCGCCACGGTCGGTTGAGAGGGGTAGTACATGATCTCGTCGGTTACCAGCGGCGAGACGTAGGGGATGCCGGGGGCCACACCCGAGTAGGTTGTGCCCGAGAGCGTACCGAAACTGGGCGCCAGCAGCAAAGTGAAATCCGTGCTGCCGTTCGACGTGGTGTACAGGCCGTAGGCGGCGCCGGGGAGCATACTCGGGACCGTCCGACTCTCTTGATAACCACCGGCCTGGCCTTCGTAGCCGCTCGATAGGTAGACGGTGCTGCCGTCGGGGTCCAAGACAAAGGGAACCAGCCGGCCCGGATCGCCGGCCGTCGGGCCGAAATTATAGTCCTGGGTCAACACATAGTAGCCGTTCGCTGCAATCGTCGCGCCCGAGGCGATTTCATACTCCGCCAGGTCCGAACTGCTGTCGCTGAGGAACCAGCCGCCGATGGCGATGGGCGAGGAGGTGGTATTGTATAGCTCGATCATGTCGCCGGGCGTGCCGGTGGGGTTGGCTAGGACCTCGTTGACGACGATCGCGCCGGGCAGGGGAATGATGACGGGATCGGCAGAGCCCGGCGAGCCGTTGGGCTCGCCGCTGGGTTCCCAGCCCGCACTGGAACTCCACAAAGAAAGCGACTGGGTAACGCTGCGGACTTCCAGCGAGAAGCCTCCTCCGTGGGTCTGCGGATACCAGAAGTTGCTGTAGGTGAAGTCCTGGACCACGCTACCGGTGAGCGACTGGAGCGTGACCTCGCCACCGCTGCTGCTGAAATGCCCGCTGTATCCGGCCTCGGTCAACCAAGCGGCGCCGTACTCGCTTTGCAAGATCGACGAGCCGTAGCGGATGGCGAAGGCGGCGGCGTCGGAGCAGGCGACGATGTATGCCCCAGCGGCCAACGACACGTTCGGAAACGTAAATGTGATCGGGGCAGTGAAAGTCAGCCCTTCGAGCGACAGCGCCGCGTTGCCGGTGTTCTGCAGCTCGACGAACTGGAAATCCATGTTCGCAGCGGCGGCATCGGAGACCACGTAGCCTTTGGCGATCTCAGCCGCCGTGGCGGGCAGGGGGTCGTAATCCAACTCCGTGACGCGGATATAAGGGGCCAGGTTCTCGTAGAACGTCGACGAATTCATGGCGCTCCATGTGCCCCCGGAAAGGACGCGGGCATCGATCGTTTCGGTGCTCAAGACGGAAACGCCCGTAGCACCTTGAGTATATTGGATGGCCGACGCACTGATCACGCTACCAACGGCGGTGATGCTTGTCCCGGTCGCATTGCCCGCGGGCAGCATAGTCATGCTGTAGGTGAAGGTCGTGTTTCCGCCGGCTAGAGTTACGCTCGTGATGGCGAACTGGCCGTCGTACGCAATCGGGCTGGCCCCGCTGATGTAGAGTAGATCGCCGATGTACAGGCCGGTGCTCGTGCCGGCGACCGTGGCTGTGGCCGTCGCGCCCGTGTGAGTGAGGGAGGTGAGCGTCAGGTTGAGTTCGTATTCCAGCGGATCGCTGCCGTCGGTGGTGTAGTAGATGGCGGCGCCGGTGGGGGCCGTCGTCGTCATCGTGAGCGTGTTGCCCCCCACAATCGAGACCGAGGCCCCATAGCTCTCCTGGTTTCCGTTGAGGTACAACACGGGCGGGGCAAAGCTGGGATACATCGTGTAGGTGTACGAATTGCTGCCGCCGTAGGGCTCGAACGTCATGGGCGTCTCGAACTGGCTGAACATGATGGCCGTGCGAACGGGGAACCACGAGCTGAGTTCCTCGTTGATATGGGCGAGCCAAATGGCGGGCGTGCCCATGGCATTCCATGTGCCGTCCAACTCGCCGCAATTACCCCAGCGGGCCGATTCGTCGAGGAGACCCTCGACACCGGTGGCCGGGTCCCAAATCCGGTCGGCCTCGGTCTGATACAGGGCGGCCGCGGTGGTTGGTGTGAGGACGGTGTTGAGATCCTTGTAGACGTGATCGGCGAACATCTGCCGGAAGTCGGGGTTGGCCATCAGTTGTACGAACAATTGCGTGGGATTGCCGGTGTTGTCATCCTGCGTAACGTTGACGTCAGGGCTGCCGTTCCAGCCGCTGAAGAGCACCAGTTCACCGTTCGAGTCCTGGAAGATGAAACCCAGGCCGGGGCGGTAGAGGGCAGAGTAGTTGTGAACGTCCCAGTCCAAGTTGCCGGCATAGTAGTTGACGATGATGTAGTCGCAGAACGACGGCAGGTTCAGGTACTGCCCCATCAGGGCATAGGCCGTGGGGTTGGCCAGCGTGGTCTGACTGGCCGTGCCCGTGCCGTTGATGTTGCCGTAGGTGGCCACATTGAACAACTGGTACCAGGGTGTCATGTTCCCGCTAAGGCACACAAAACCTGTGGCACCGTAGTTATAGACGTCGTAGCTCGACGCCTGGCCGCCGAAGAAGTAGGCGGCATAGTTCGAGTCGGTGTTGGCGACGGCGTTAAAGACCCCCCAATATTGCCCATTGACGAAGAGCTGGACCCAAATTCCCGGCGCATTTTGGGTTCCCAAGGCGGTCAGCGTTTCGCGGACCCACGAATCGTGGATGAACGCGGCGCCGGTGCCGTTCAACGTCCAGCCGTCCTCCCAGGCTTCCCGCAGGATCAGACCATCCGCCAGATAACCGTCGCCGAAGAGGTTTTCGTTCATCGACGACGGACCATTGCTCTGGTCGAAGGCGATCTGGAAGCCGTGATTCAAGTATTGCGTGTCGCGGTCCACTCCTCCGTAGATCGACAGGCCAATCAGCCCACCCCAATCCGTGGTCCCGGCGAGGGGATTGAAGTACTCCATGGACGCCGGCACTTCTAAACCCGTCTCTTCCGAATTGGCGTAGATGCCGTTGGGGCCAAACATGTTGGCATTCGTGCTAACAAGCGACATCACAGGCAGCGACGTCAACGCATTGGCAATCTGCTGCGTCGTGTAGTTGGGGACCGCCGACATGGCGTAATCGGCCGTCGCCGTGCCCTGGCCATCGAGGCTTCCAGTCCAGCTTGTGGGGAGGCCGGCCGGGGCGGCGGGCTGCGTGGCCACGGCAAGAGGAAAGATGTACGACTCGGTTTGGTAGGGCGACGTGACGCCGCCCACGACCATCGCCGCCTGCAGTACGGTGGTCGTGCTGATGACGATCGGCCCAGAGTACAGCGTGCCGTCCGTGGCCGTTATGCCCATGCCACTTGCGTTGGTGGCAGGCGCGGTGGGCAAGGTGTAGGTGAAGGTGTTGGTCCCGGTCACGGTAATCGCAAAAGTGCCGTCGTAAACCGCGGGCGTCGCATTGGCGATCTGGACGTTATCACCGGTAACGAAGGCCGCCACGCCCCGCGTGGTCACCGTGGCCGTCGTGCCGCTGTAGGTAATGCTGCTGACCGCCTGCATACCAGGCGTCGTATTGTCGGTCGTATAGTAGATCGGCGTGCCCGAGATATTGGGCGTGAGCGTCACCTGGATGGGAGCATCGTAGAACCCGTCGGTCGCACTGAAGGCGATGTCGGGTTGCACGTCGGCCAGTACGTTGGCCGCAGCGGGCGAGGGCGTGGAGAAAATGTAGTCTCCGCCGACCGCGCTCGCCATCTGGGCCAATTCCGGCACGACGAGCATCTGGTTCGCGCTGGGGGCGTACATCAGGACCTGGATAGCCAAGACGTTCCCGCTGGCCGAGAGGTGGCCGGTGGTGGCCGAATTGAGGAAGCTGGAAACGTCGACGTTCTCGTAGGTCGTGGCCTGTACGCCGCTGGTCTGTTCCTCGTTGGCCAGCGAGTTCCACGTAGGCGCGGCGGGGGCATTTTCGCTGGCGATCTGCACGCCGTTGAGATAGGCCACGTAGCCGTCGTCGTATTGCATCTTCAGCGTCAGGGCTGTCAACGACGACAGGTTCGATGCATTGAAGGGGATGCGCACGTAAAGCGAGGTGCCGCTATTGCCGTCGGCGGCCAGGGCCGCCGCAATCGTCGACTTGACGTTCGTCTGCACAGCGGCCGCAAGCTCTCCGCTGCTGCCCGTACCCGTGAGCGGCGCACTGGTGATCGCCAAAGGCGTGGTAGTGGTGCTAGTGCCGTTGCTGGCCGTGGTGGCGGTCGTCGCGCCCACGAGAATCGAGTTGGGGTCGAAACCAGTCACACCCGAGGAACTGCTCTCCTTGGCGGCGTAGAACTCCATGCTCCAGCCACCACCACCCTGGAAATAGACGAGGTTGATCGGATAGCTGCCGGCGGCCAAGTAGGTTGTGCCCAGCGTATCGGACGCGCCCCGCCCGCCGTCGTATTCCAACGTGCTGCCGCTACAGGTAGTGTCGCCGTAGCCGTTGGAAAAATTGGCGCCGGTGATCGAGAGCATGAAGCCGTCGTCGCTGTTGACGCCGAAGGTGTAATACCCGGCCTGGCTCGCCGTGATCGTGAGCGTCCCCGTGGCCTGCAAGACATAGTTGTCCTCTTGCGCACTGGTGCTGCTCGCCAACGGGAAGGGATTGTCGTTGCCAAAGTGACCAGCGCCCGTCCCGTCACCCGAGAAGTTCAAGCCGGTCTGGGTCGTATTGGCTACCGAGGTGGACGGGATCGTGCCATTGATGACCTGTTCGGCCGTCTCGACATTGCCGATGGTACCCGCATAATTTGCCAAGTAAGAGGTACAGGCGAAACCGGGCAGGTTGTTGGCGAACCCCAGGCCAGTGGCGCCGGTCGCCCACGAGGAGGCATTGAAGCCGGGTTGCGTCCACGTTGTGCCCAGGGAGTTATTGCTTGGCGCGTAGTAGCTAGCCGTGGCTCCGGCAGCCACGAGGTCCGTTTCCGCGACCGTCTCTGCGGGGCCGTACGATGTGTCAGAACTCAAGGCCGGGTAGGTGAGCGATGAGATGACCGAGGAGTACGGGCTGACAAGTTCGACCGTGCCACCACTCTTGTTTAGATTGAACCCCGTATCCAACTCGGTGAGCGGGTCCGTGCTGGGACTTGCCGCCGAATCGCAGAAGACCACGCGGAATTCGCCGGGACCTAGCACCGTATTGCTGGGGAAGGTATACGTCGAGGTACTGGAGCTGCCGGTCGTCTGACTGCTGATCGACCAGCCGGAAAGGTTCGTGGCTGTCGTCGGGTCCGGATTATAGAGTTCCAGCCAATCGGCGGCGTTTCCCAGCACGTCAACGATTCCGGTTTTGTTGGCCGGCGCGACCTCGCTGATGATCGGGGCCAGCGACAACAATCGCCGAACTTCGAGACATTCGAAGCGAAGGTGTCGCCCCCGCAGAAATCCTTCACCCAGCTTGCGGCGTTCTCGCTCGGCACATATACGCCGACTCCCCAACCACGTCTTCCGGCCTTTTCGAGACATTCTTGACTACCCCCGTATCAATTCTCCCAGAAGAAACGACAGAAAAACCGTCCCGTGCCTTGGGGTTATTATAACAGAAGTCTCGATGGATTTGTCAAACGTCGAAACAAAATGTGTAGACCCCTCGTTAGGAGGTTTCAAGGAGTATCACCCCGTATGGGGCGCCAAATTGCATTCCGACCGGGAGCACGCGCCGCCGTGCGACATGGGTAAATTACTTCCCGTCGAGCACCGGCGAACTCCTGATGTTGATTTTCACGGGACCATCGAAGAACTCGACCTTGCTGATCTTCTTGCCCACGCACAATGCGGAGGCCGTCATGGCGATCGGACCCGGGGTGACAAAACGCGTCCCTGGTTTGGGCGACGTCATCGAGGCGACGGGCAGCGCGCCGGCCTCGGCGTAGGCATTCATGATGAAATCGGGCATCGCCCACCAGCCACCGGGATCGGCGAACGCGATGTCGCCGTGTTTCAACGCCGTCGCCAGGCCGTGAAGCCCGCCGCGAAAGCAAGGACTGGCAGACGAGCCTAGACTACTGTCCGACCTTTGCGACTTGCCATTCGACAGAAAAATGGGAGAAAGGAAGATGGGGAAAGGAAAATGGCAGACGGTGTCTTGACGCTTGACAAACCATGAACGACGAAAACGGCTCAGAACGATTTGACAAATCGTTCTGAGCCGCCTTATGTCCTTTGCTTTTTCCTGCTCCTCTCGGTTTCAACTGTCCGCACGGCCTGCTAGCCTTTCAGAAGGCGCGGATTTCGCGAACCGGAACTGGCCCGAGCGTTTCAGTTCCTCTTGAACGGAACGATAGTATGCGATCACTCGATCCACGTCATGGTTGCACTCCTCCGATATTTCATGGCGTATTCGCCGTACGGCGGCAATTTCATTCTCATCCATTGGATTCGTCTCCACTCAAATAGTTCAAAGGCGTTGTGACGATCGGCGTTGGAAGGCCAAGCTCATAGTTGACCAGGCGGAGGTGCGCCATTTTGTTGAGATTGGCCAAGTGAAGGCAATTCCACGTCAGAAGAACATCCACCCGGTGAAAAGTCGCCAGCGCCATGTGCAGAGCATCGCCCGATGGATCTCGCAGCATCACCAATTTCGATATGTAGATCTGTACAATCTCCTGAACTTCGTCGGTAATGTCCAACAATTCAACATCTTTCAAGAGTCCAATTCTATCCTGCACCAGCGGGAGCGAACCGCGGCGCAGTTCGCCGATCACTGCCGGACTGGAAAGCAATTCAAATGTCGTTGAATACTCGGACCACCATTGCCTGGTCCATTGCGACCTTGCAACGGATTTTGCATCAGTTCGCTTGGTAAAGTAAGCGCTTGGAATCGTCGTCTCGATGCAGACTTGGGTTTGCATGACCAATCAAAAAACATGACTCTCGGGGTTCCCTGGAGTGCCCACAGGAATTATACCATTTGCTTCAGACTCATCCAAGAAGAGGGTCACGGACACAATGGATGGGCGAAAAGGCTCATTTCAAAGGCCAGTCATCGGTACGAAATGGGGAGGCTGGAAGCCCTTCCTTGTTGTAGAGGTTGCAGACAGGGTCCACAAACTGCTCGAAGCCATAACGGGCCGCCACTGGCATCGCGACAGTTGCCGCACTGAGCACGACAGCGTCGCCCTCGATCAGGGCCTCGGCGGGCACGAACTTGCGGTCGGCTCCGGCTACGCGGAACCCTACCAGTTTGGGGCCTTTCACAACCAGGCCGCCGCCGATCGAGCCGAAGACGATCCGCAACTTGCCGTTTTCCGGCTTGCACGACCTGTAGACCGGCCCCGACGAGACGATCGGCTCGCCGTAGGCCAGCCGGCGGGCGGCCAAAGCGTTGCGATGCCCGACCTCCAGCTTTCGCTTGGGATGGATCTCGTAGGGACCGGGCCCGTCGTTGCCGTGCCCGCCTTCGCCCGCCTTGTCGGCCAGGTCCATCGTCACCACCAGCGCGGTGTGGGGCACGGTTTGGCTGACGCGAAGCTGGCCCTCACGCGTCAACGGAAAACATTGACCCGGCTCCTGCGTAGCCCAGTTACAGAGTTGGGTGATAATGAACGGCAGTTCCGGATCGCGCGCGCGGGCGCGCCAGTCGGCGATCAACGCCGTCAGCTTGTCCGCGTAGAACCGGTCTCCGCTGTTATGCTCGCCCTGGTTCCATAGCACGCCCCGCAGGGCGAAGGGGAAAACGGGCGCAAGCATGCTGTTGAAACAGGCGCTCGAATAATTGTAGGCTCCGTGCCCCTCGCCCGTCGTGGTGGCAAGGACTTCGGCATACGCCGCGGGCACTCCGTCAGCCAGTTTCGGAAGGGGCGCAATCTTGACCCCGTCGCGCTCGATCTGCGCCAAGGAGGGGCGGGTCAATTCCTCCGGCGGAATCTTCCGCAGCGCTTCGGCGCTCATCCAGGCTTCGATGGCCGTGGCGCCGTGAGCGACCTGCATCAGACCGATGGCGACCTTCTGGTCGGCCTGGATCTCGCGGCCGAAGAAGTAGCCCAGCGCGGAAAAACCGCCCCATTGCCCACGGGCGATAGTCTCCGGCGTGCAGACGTTCCAGTGCGCTTGGAATTCAGCCAGGTACGAGTCCTGCCGCACCAGATACGCGCGCGCAGGCTGGGGGCTGAACTGCTTTGAGGCATGCCAGAGGCGGATCTGGGGATGATTGGCCTCGGCGAGCACCTCGGGCGCGGTGGCGTAGATGCCGTGCATCTTGTCCACGCCCATTTCCATGTTCGACTGCCCGCTGCAGAGCCAGACGTCGCCCAGCATCACGTCGTAGGCTGCCGGCCGGCCATCCAGTTCGAGGACGAATGGCCCGCCCGCCGGCATGGGAGCGAGCGTGACTTCCCAGCGCCCGTCCTTGTCGGCGGTGGCGGCGCGGGTCTGCCCGTGGAACGTAACCGCGATCTTCCGGCCCGCGTCTTTGCTCCAACCCCAGACGGGCACCGGTTTATTTCGCTGCAGAACCATGTGGTCGTCAAAGACATCCGCCAGCCCACAGTTCAGACGTACCACGCTCAGATCGTCGACATACAACAGGGGGGCCTTGCCTTCCGCAGAGACCGTGAGCAGGGTCCGCGAGTTGCTGGGATGGACGTAACCGCCGCGGAAGTAAACGGTGAAGCGGATTTTCTGCCACTGTTCCGTCACGCCCCAAAAATTGTTGCAGGCGTTCAGACAAGGCGTCCCGAACACCCCTTTGGTTCCAAGGTTGCCGCGGACCCACGCCGAGACCTCGTACAGGCCGGAGGCGTAGCCTTTCTCCCGCTCCGGCGAGAACAGGCCGATATTGCGACCGGCAGGTTTGATCCGCAGACAGCGCTTGCCGGAATGGGCCTGCGCGGGGTCGTCAATGATCGAGACCTCCTCAGCGGTCAAAGCCGGATCTGTCGTCTTCGCACGAAACTGCAAACTCCATCCCGGCACCAGCTTTTCATCGGTGCCGCCGCCGGCCGTCTCTTCAAAGGACGGGTTGGCCAGTAGATTGCGACTGCTGTTCTGAGTTTCATCCGCTAAACAAGGAGAAAACGCGAGACAACAGAGCACACCCAGCGCGGATAGACCTAGAACGGTGGTAGGGCAAAAACGACGGCTACGCGAACCATGGTACATAGTGGTATTTCCAGCTTTGCGGATTTGTAACTATTTAGCGTAGTGAATTGGATGACCCCTGCCAGCTTGTCTGGCAGGTGAAAGAGTCTTGTTAGCGAAAAGCCGTTTGCAGCCTCTACTCGGGACCCCTGCCAGTTCGCCTGGCAGGTGAACGAGTCTTTCGGCAAGCACAGGCTCATCGCGGACAAGACTCCTTCACCTGCCACACAAGGTGGCGGGGGTCGAAAAATCTCGGAAAAGCTCGCCCCTTCGCTCAAGAAACTATTTCACCTGCCAGGCAAGCTGGCAGGGGTCCGTTTCCCTTCAGGGCGACTCCTTCATCAGGTCGGTACATGACGACTTGTGCGCCTTGCCGTCGGAAACGACGATCTCCAACGGCCCCTTGCCCTCAAGCTGCTGGCCACGGAAGGCGGCCTGGCCACCGTCGGGCAGTGCCAAGCTGAAATTACGGGCGTCGGTCATCTTGAGGACCAGGCAGGCGGCGCGGGCCTTGATTCCCTGGGCGTCGATTTCGTGCGGCCGCGTGTCGAGCAGGACATAATGCGTTTCGCCCTTCCAAACCAGCTTGATCCCCTTGTCGCCCTGCCAGTTCTCGATCGTGGGGCGGGCCTCGTCGGACTTGTAGGGGAAGAGGGCGACCAGGAACCCTTGGCCCTTCTGGCCCTCGACGCGGCAGAGCACCTGCTTTTCGCTAAAGGCGGTGCCGAACTTCACCTGGTGGCGATGGGCGACGATCGGCTCGCACTGATTGTGGATGAAAGTGTCTTTGTAGAGCTTGACGCGCAATGGCACGGCGACATAAAGATCTGTGTCCACGCCGAACTGCCCGGCAAAACGGCCGCTGCGCGCGGCGAGGTCGACATCGTCGGCGAACCACCAAGCATTGAAGCTGGGTGTGCGAAGGTTGAAGTCGCCCAGGTCGTCGCGGACGACCAGGTAGTTCATGCCCGCCGCCTTGGCGGCCTTGACGTAGAGCAACCGCCGCGTCCAGGTGAAGGGCCGATCGAGCGGGACGCAGGGCGGCGAGGCCTGCGGGGCCAGGGCCTGAGCGTAGTTGTCCTGCCGCGTGGGAACCTCGGCCAGGGCCTTGACGAGCACCTTGCCTTCCAGCAAGGCCGCACCGGGCGCGTCGTGGGCCAGCGTCACCAGGCCGCGCGTCTCCGTAATCTGCTGGGACTGCTGGTCGAAGCCGATCTGCCAGTGCAGCCGCGGCGCAAGCCCGCCCAGGTCCACATAGGGCTGGTTGTTGTCGTGGTACCAGTTGCCGGGCTGGTCCTTGCCGGGCGCGGGTCGGCCGCCGGGGCGGACGTCCCAGGCCAGCGTGCTGTGGCTTACGGCGGTCAATGCCGGCGGCACGTACATGGCGCCCTCGAAATCGGTGAGCGGCACGCCCTTTTCGTTCCAGGTGAAGCCGAACTGGTCGACGTTGGCATGGTCGATCATGAAATTGCCGCCCACCAAGGCCAGGTACGATTCCTCCGGCGTGCCGAGTTGCCGGTAGCGCAAGAACGCGCCGAATCCACGGTTGACCTGCGGCCCCATTTTCAGCGGGCGGGGCTTGATGGCCGTGTCGATCACCAGGGCGTCGGGGATGCCCATGCCGCCCCCCAGGTCGCGGCCGCCTTCGTCCCAAAGCTGCATGAGCTGGCCGGCTAGTTCCGGGTCCGTCCGCTTGAAGAACCGCGCCAGGATCGCCGGCAGCGGGGAACTGCCGGGCCGCGTGTCGCCTTCGTTCATGAGCACGCGAATGCCCCAGCGCGGATCGATGGGCTTCATCAACTGCATGTAGTAGCGGGCGAACTTTCGCAACGCCGGCGCTGTGGACATGTCTTCCGCCAGACCGCTGTTGGCCATGGCAATCCAGGCGTAGAAACTCGTGCTGGCCGCGCCGATGTAGTGCGGGCAACTGATGTGCGTGCCGTCGGGCGCGTACTCCGTCTCCAAGAGCATGCGGAAGTAGCGGCCCGCGTCCTTGAGCCACATCTTCGCCAGGGGATGGTCGGAGAGCGCCGAGGCCATCACGACCCGTCCGCCCCAGCGGGCGACGGGCATGTTCATCGAGCCCCAGCCGTAGTTGATCTGCTTGTCGGGCCAGGCGTCCGGCGAAACCAGGGCGTAGGTGAGGATCGCCAGCTTCTTCTTCAGCGCGCGAGCCTTATCGGGCGTGCAGAGCGGCGAGCCGCAAAGGTTGTCCACTCCGCCGGCGACAATGATCGCGTGCCAATAGCCGAGCATCCAGCCGGGATAACCAACCGTATTGTCCATGCCGCGCGACCAGTAGCCGGCGATCATCTGGTCAGCCTGCCTGTCGATCGCCTCATAGTCACGGTCGAAACTGGGCTGGTCTTGCCGACGCAGGAAAGAGTCGAGCGTAGTGCCCGGCGCATCGATGCCGGTACCGTGGAGCCGCGCGTAGTAGGCCTCTTTCTCGTCGGGCTTGATGAACAGACGCGGGTAGTCGTTCTTCATGGCCCAATCGGTGATCCAGCGCCGCGTGATGTCGAGACCCATGCAGCGCTGGACCCGTTCGGCATCCAGCGCCGTAGGGGAGGTAACCGCCGGGGCGAGCATCTCCTTGCGCGTGGAAACACGAATGGCCCACGTGCGGCGGCCAAGGCCGATGGGACACTCCATCTCCAGTTGCTTGCCGCCCTGGCGGGAGATCAGGCGGATGTCATTGGCCCCCGTGCGGAGCGTGATGCCCTTGGGAGTCGGCAGCACGTTGGGGTTGCGCCAGTTCCGGGCCGAGTGCGTATACACGGCCACCGCGTCGGCGGTGTCGTCCGCGCTCTGGCTCGTCAGGTACCAGAGGACGGAATCGGGCCGCCATTGCGTGTGACCGGCAAGGTACTTTTCCAGCCTCCGTTGTTTGCCATGCGCAAGCGTGTACTCGACCATCGTGGAGACGTGGTTGTCGGTGGCGACCTTGCCCTTATCGGCGTCGGTCGAGGCCTGGCCGCAGTAGACAACTTGCCGGGGCCGGTAAGCATCGCTCGCCAGTTGGAAGACCCAGTTGTTGGGGTGTGTCTCCTCCAGCCCCTCGCGGTCGCCGTACCAACTCCACCATTCCCAGGCCAGTTCGTCCTTATCGCCCCCATAGTTCTTGAACTGGTACTTGTCGTCGGGGCCGACGTCGAACGTCTCGTCGATATCAATGGAATGCGAACCGCTCCAAAGCGAGACGGTCACCACGTGCGTCTTGCCGTTGTCGAAGGTCGTCGTCACGCGTGCCGCCGCTCGCACGGGGCCTTTTTCCAGCAATTCGGTCTGGGAAGCCAGCGGCTTGGCGGATTTCGTGTCGTACGTGCCGCCACCCGTCCATTTGCCCGACGTCGTGCGAATGCCGAGGATGGGAGAGACGTTGCCCGCGGCTCCATTGTTCAGCCGGACCGCGGCGTGCCTGTTGGCAAGCACCAGCCCGGTTTTGTCCAGGGCGACGCTCAAATCCGTTCCCGTCGGCCCTTGCTCGCCGAGGTCCGCCGTGAGCATGGTGGAAGCGTCCTTGGCCAAGCGATCGATGATCAGCAATACGCGGGCCCCGTCGGCCGTGGCGACAACCTGAGCCGGGATAGGTGTGCCATCTCGCTTTACCAAAACCTTGGTACCTGTTGCCCCCGGCAACTCCCAGACAATCGGTTCGCTGACCCAAGGGCGGCCAAGGTTGTCTTTTATCGTGAGTTTCTGCTCCGTGGCATGACCAGTATGGCCAACGACCAGCAGGCAAGCGCACAACGCTACACCGAACAGCCCTTTATTACCCCGGCACGAAAGAAAATCACGGAGCCTGTAGGATGGATTGGCAATCCGTCCTACAATTCGCTCGCCGCACTTGAGTATCTCTCGTGCCGGGGTAATAATCGGCAAGTTGCGATTCTCCCGTTACTTCTTCTCGCTACGGTTGAGTAACGCGCGGGCCTTGTTGACCACGTCGCGGTCCTTTGCCGTCCGCAGCACCTGCTTCATGGCCGCGGCGACCTCGGCAGGCGTGGTGGCGATCATCTTGTCGGACATCGTAACCGCGACACGGGCCGCCGCCTCGCGCAGACTGGGCTGGTCAAGATAACCCACGGCAACCGACAACGACTCAGGCGTGCGGATCTGCTTCAGAATATCCAACGCCAGTCTCCGTTCGTCGTCGCGCTGGGCCAAGGTCATGATCTCCTGGAACATGGCCATCCGCCGGTCATTGGGAATAGCGAACTGCCGGGCAACGCGAATATAGCCCCGCAGAGCGCCGATCTTCAGATCCGAATCGCCACTCTTGATAAGGTCCAGAAGCATCGGCCCGGCGTCCGCGCTGGTCCACTCGCCCAGAGCCTTGTATGCGGCGCGACGGACCTCGGCATTGGAATCCTTGGCGGCGCCCGCAACCACCTTGAGGGCCTTGTCGCCGCCGATCGTGACGAGCAACTCCAGCAGCTTGCACTTCGCCGGGACCTGCGCATTAGCCAGGGCGGCCAGTACCTGCGTCGTCGCGGCATCGTGGTCCGACATCCGGGCACAGGCCGTTTTCAAAGCTACCTCGGCCGCATGGACTTCCTCCGGCCGCCCCTTGCCGAGTGCCCGGTTGATCAGCACCGACAACTCGCTCGCACGAATCGTTGCCCCCAGGGCCGTGAGCGCAGCGGCGCGAACGCCGACATCCGCGTTGTCGGCCAGTTTCAGCAAGAGCGGAGTGACCGACTCGATATGTCGTCGTCCGGCCAGGGCGATCAGCACCAGTTGGCCCTTGCCCTCGGCCGTTTGCAGGCGGGCGGCCAGCAACTCGTCGATCTCTTTGGCGGGGAGATCGGCCAGGACTTCCACGGCGGCCTCGGAAACGTCGTCGCTTACGCCCACCGCGGCATCGAGCAGCACGGGCCCGCAGGACGCATCGCCGGCCTTCTTCAGACCGCGGATCGAGGCGATCCGCACGTCGTGGGCGCCGCTCTTGGCGGCCACCAGCAAGGCATCGCGGGCCTTGGGATCGGCACGATCGGCCAGGGCCAGCAGCACTAGCGGTTGCCGCGAGAGCGACGTCTGCGGCAACTCGGCCAAGAGGATATCGGTGACTTCCGGCGCGGCGATTTCGCGCGTCAGTTTCAGCCCCAAGGCGAACCGCTTCTTATTGCCCGACTTCAAGAGTTCAACGAGCATCGGCAGTCCGGCCGGCCCGCGGGCGACAATCGCGCCATGAACGCCTTCGAGCACCCGCCGCTCAGGGACGTCGGCCTTGCTGACCAGATCGTAAAGGCGAATAGCGGCATCTTTGTTGCCTGCGGCCAGATTCTTTTCGGCGCAGCGGACGACGCCGTCGGCGACCTCGCAGCGTACTGCCGGCGGCGCGGCGGCCAGCACCTTCTCAAGCGATTGAGTGGCCTCATCGCCGCCAATGCGTCCCAGCGCGGCCGCGGCCGCTATGGCCACGGCCTCGTCGGCGTCGCCCAGCCGCTTAGTTAGGGCGCCGACAGCCAAGGCATCGCGGCGCACGCCGATCGAGTTGATCACGCCGATCAGCAGGCGGCCCTTGAGCGTGGGCTCGGCCTTCCGCAGGGCCTCGTCGCAGGCCGGATCGGGAATTGCTTCCAAGGCGATCCTAGCCCAGGAGGAGAGTTCCCCGTCGGCCAGGTAGGGTGCGATTGCCGGCACGGCGTCTTTGTTCCCGAACACGGCCAAGGGCTTGAAAGCCTTCACTTTCTCGCTCTTGGGCGCGTTGGACTTAAGCAGGGCAATCAACTGCGGCTGATTGACCGCGGGCGCGGCATATATTTTTGGAAGTTGGAGCGCCATGGCGGCCGCGCAGGCGGCCAACAGGACGGTGTATCGGATCTTCATGGTTTTCTCCTATTGTCGTTTTGAAGAATTCTCACAAATGTGTTAAGTCATACCCATAGCAGCACGCTATTTGCCCTTGTTCTCGAACCACACCGGACCGCCGAACTTGCCGGTGACAATGATGTCGGTCTTGCCCGAACCGCGGAAATCGCCGGTCCAGATTTCCAGTCCGGCGCCGATCCCCTCGTCGTAGGAGATCACGTACTTCTTCCACTCGACCGTCTTGTCCGGCTTGCGAATGAGCTTGTAATAGTAGAGGCCCAGCTTGCCGTACGGATCGGGGTCGCCGCCGTTATGGGCCAGGAAACGTTTGCCGGTGATCAATTCCGGCGTGCCGCAGCCGTCCAGGTCAGCCAGCGCGAGCGAGTGGGCCTGTGTCCACGTGTCGTCGATCGTATGCTGTTTCCACGAGATTTTCTTGCCGTCGCGGACCTGCTCGTACCAGAAGATGCCGTAGCCGTGGGCGTTGGACGTGATGATGTCATTCAGGCCGTCGCCGTTGACGTCATAGACGAGGATCTGCGGCGTGTGGGCGATGCGGCCCGCCTTGTCGCCCAGCGCGAGCGGATGCTCTTTCCACTGGCCCGTGCGGATATCGGCGGGGGCCTCGAACCAGGCGTTGGGACGGATGATGTCGGGCCGGCCGTCGCCGTTGATGTCGCCTACGCCTGCGCCGAACTCCATCTTCTTCGTCGAGACCACGTGCTTGATCAGGCCCGGCTTGCCGTCCTTGACTCCCACTTCGAACCAGACAGTCTCGCGCGTGTGCGGCAGGATGATGTTGGCCTTGCCCTTACCTTCGAGGTCCACCAACTCGCCGGACTCGAAGTTGTCGGACGTCTCAACCTTGGTCTCCGGCCAGTCGCCCGGTTTGCCCAGCGTGTTGCGGTAGTAATAGATGCTCTGGCTGAACCAATCGACGCTGACGATGCCGGGCCGGCCGTTGCCCTCGACATCCACCGGGGCGTTCATGAAGTCGTTGTAGTAACCCTTGCCCTGCTCGTCGACATTTCCTTTGATCGAGCGGATCTTGAGCGGCTTGAACTCGGGGGCCAGGTAGAGGAAATTGCCGGCGACGATGTCGAGTTTCCCGTCGCCGTTGAAATCGGCCACGCCGAATGTCTCGCTGCGGAAGTTGCCAATGCGGTGCTTGACGAACTTGACTCCATCCGTGGCTCCCGGCTGGGCAGGGACACCAGGCTGAGCAAAGGCCAACGCGGGAACTAGGATGACGACTAGGACGAGGCAGGTTGTTAATCGTGACATGGGTAGACTCCTGAGTGCCGCTTATACCCGCCACGGATCGCGCAGCGCTTCGGAACGCAGGCGGTTGGCCTCGGCGTCGTTGATGAATTCGTTCTTGACCGGATCGTAGTTCAGCTTGCGGTCGAGGTAAATCGCGATATTGCAGGCATGGCAAGCGATATGGCCATAGCAGGCCACATCGGGGTTGCAGAGCGGCTTGCCGCGCGATTTCACGCAGTTGAGGAAGTCGCGGATATGGTACGTCGCTGGGTAGCCGCCGATCTCGGCCACCTTGCGGCCGGCCAACAGCTCCGGCGAGCTGAGCACCAGCTTGCCGCTATCGCCCGTTTCCACCCAGCCGGCATCGCCTTCGAAACGTACCGGGCAGGAGCCTAGCGGCAGCCAGCCGTCGTTGCGGAGCACGAGATTCACGCCGCTGGCATAGCGGGCGACGAGCCGACCGTTTTCCGGCGGATTGTACTCGACCGGAGCGGTCCCGTCGGCCCCGGCCGCCCACTGGCACATGTCCACGCAGTGCGATCCCCATTCCAGCACGCCGCCGCCGACCAGCCCGCCGCCTTTTTCGAAATTGAAGCCGTCGAGAAAGCCGCTGTTGAAGGGCCGCCAGGCCGACGGGCCGAGGTACATGTCCCAATCGACCTTTTCCTTGGGCGGCTCGCGTTCGGGCGTTGCCCAACCGCTCTGGCTGGCCGACATGCCGGCAGGGTGCGCGTGAACGGCCAAGAGCTTGCCGAGTTTTCCGCGCTGGGCAAGCTCAACCGCAAACTGGATGTGCGGCAGGTTGCGGCGCTGTGTGCCGGCCTGGAAGATTTGACCGGTGCGGCGAAAGGTCTCCGCCAGGATCAGGCTCTGGGAGATGTTCTTGGTACACGGCTTTTCGCAGTAGACGTCCTTGCCGGCGTTGGCCGCCAGCATCGTGGCCGTGGCGTGCCAGTTCGGACCCGTGGCGATCAGCACGGCGTCGATATCCTCGCGGGCCAAGAGCTCGCGGAGGTCGCGGTAAGTGGCACACTGCGAGTTGCGGTATCGGCCGTCGACCGTTCGCTTGACCGCTTGCCGCCGCACTTCCTTGACATCGCAAACGGCCGTAAAGCGCACGTCGGGCTGTTCCAGGAAGCACCCCAGGTCGTAGCCGCCGCGGTTGCCGATGCCGATGCCACCGACCACGACTTGTTCGCTCGGCGGCACAGCCCCGTCTTTGCCCAGCACTTTGCCGGGCAGGAAGGCCGGCAGGGCCACAAGGCCCGCGGCCTGGGTCACCGTCGTCAGGAATCGCCGCCGCGATAAATGGTGTACGTGATGCGACATCGTCGTCTCCTTGAATGAGAGGAATAGGTAGGTAGGGGGGCGTTGGAAGGGCAAACCGCCGGCTATGGCTGGGTACCGCTGGGCGGGCAGGGCCGGAGGAGCCGGTCTGCGCACACGCGGATACGCTTATCTTTGACTCGCGGCGCGGCGTTGTCAATCATTAACGTCACTATTTTGCAAAATGGAGAAATGGACCCTTGCCAGCTTGCGGTCTGTCGATTTAGTCGGAAAACGCCCTCTCGTCGCCGCCGGACTGGCCCCAGCGGGGGGCGGGAGTGAATTGACAAAGCGAAATAATGAAAAATCGACAAGAGCCGCAGATGTTCTTCATCCTGGTTCATGGCCGGTCTCCTAACGTGCCTCGATCGTGATGGAAACGCCGCCCAACGGCGACAACTCGATCGTGTCGCGATAAACCTTCTGCCCGGCGGCGATAGGGACGTCCTTCTTCACTACTTCGGTGCTCTCGCCATCGGCCCGCGATATCGTCAGCTTGCGATCGCGGCCATCGGCGGGCAAGGCCAGCTTGACGTTGACACGTGCCCGCTTGAAATTCAGTCCGTGGGCAAAATCCTTGTAGCCCGTGCCGTCGTAGGCCCAGTCATAATAGAGGACGAGGTTCAACCGATCGCCGTCTCGGGCGGCGTCGGCCAGCACGTGGTCGGCCAGATGTGGATTGACGTTCTTCGTCTCGATCGTCTTTTCGATGGCTACGCGCTGGCCGCGGAAATCGCGGAAGAGCCAGAAAGCGTCGTAGGCGTCATGCATGGGCGTGCCCTTGACGTGCTGCTTGTCCCAACCGCACCAAAGCATGCCGAACATGTAGACCGGCTCGGCGTACTGCCCCAGGCGATAGTGCAGCGTGCCGATGCAGTGCTCGCGCCGCACGGCCTCGAAGAAGCGCTTCATCATGTAGTCGTGCTTGGGCTTGCCCGCGATCCAGAAATCCCACTCGGTGATGATGAATTCCAGCTTGTCGAAACCTTTGCGTTTGGCGTATTCGTAGACATCGTCTTCCTGGGCCAGACAGGTTTCGCCCGTCCAGCCGTAGGGATGGCGGCTGATCCAATCGGCATACTGCAGGCCGCCGCGGTCGATGAAGAGCTTGGCGTACGGTACTTCGTAACCGCCCAGCGCGCCGATCTTGACACCCGGATAATCGCGGTGGATCCGCTGGCCCACGGCCTTGAGAAGCTTGATGAAGTTGTCGACATTCAAACTATTGATGCCCGGCTCGTTGCCGATCTCGACGTACTTGAGGTTCAGGCGGTAACCGCTCGTGCCGCCCTTGCCGTTGGCATGTTCCACCAGGGCGGCCACCTGGTCGGCCAAGTCGGCGAGGGCATGGTCCGTGGGCTTCTGCCAGTTGAGGTTCATCCACTTGCCGGACACGTAGGTCGGCCAGGCTACCAGCGCGATCGGCTCCAGGCCCAGCCGCCGGATCTCGGCCATCTGCTTGTCCATGTCGGCGTAGTTGAACTTGCCGCGCTGGGGTTCGAAGTCGTCGCCGCCGGCGCTGAAGCGGCTGAAACCGCCCTGCGGATGGAGGGCCTGGAAGCTCTTGAGCGTCTCGCCCTCCAGCGGCGCTAGCCCCGGGCAGTCGTGGGCCGCATGGATGCTGAAGATACCGGTGTTGATCTTGCCAGCAGGCTTCGCATAATCCACGTCGATCGACATCTCCGCCACGGCATCGCGCAGGCCGGCCCGAGCGGCGGTCGAATTCTCGCCCAGCCAGCCGAGCAGTTGGGAATAGTACTTGCCGAACTCGCTCCACGTGGACCAATCCTTACTGTATTTCTCGGCCAGCTCATCGTTGGCCCAGATGGCCGACGAGCAGGCGGCCCGCCCCCGGCCCAACTGCCAGGCCACGAGGATCGGCTCGCCGCTGGGGGCCTTGAGCAGCGTCACGGCCTTCTCCTTGGGCAGGATCTTGAAGCCCGCGGCCAGTTTTGGTGCCTTGGACCAGCCGATGCCCCGCACGACCGGGTGATCCGCCTGCGCAGCGACGGGCACGAAGTCGCGATCGCCGATCGACGTCTTGTCGGCGTGTGCCTGCCAATCGTCCTCGATCGTCAAGTTGCCCACGGGGAAGGTGATGGGCAGGGCCTGCTGGAAGCCGGTGCCGTTGAGCATGGCGGTTTGCCACTTGTAGCTGGCGCAGTAGACCAGCCCGCCACCGTGGCGGACGAAGTCCACGATGGCCGCATGGAACCGCGGCGAGATGCCGTAGCCGTAGAGGTCGCCCAGCACCAGCACGTCGAACTGGCCCAAGTAATCGGCGTCGATATACTCCTGACCAATGTAATTGGTCACGTCGGTGAATTCGAATCGGCCGGGCGCTGCCTCCTGGACCCTCTTGGCGATAAAGCGGCCGCGGTAGAGTTGCTTACCGCCCATGACCACGTCCTGGTACCAGGCCTGGCTCTTCCAATCTCCGCTCACGGTGAGCACTTTCAGCGTCTTGCCGTGGGCAGCCCCGCTGGCGAAACCCAGCAGCGATCCACATGCGATCGTCGCGACGATCAGAAAGCGTTTCATATTTCAACCTCCGGCAGTAGAAGGGGGGCGCCGCCCGAGTATAGCAAATGGAAAGGTAATCGGGTAGACTTTATCCGATCTTGCTTGATGAGAGCTGGGAAGTCAATGACCCTTGGGCGACTTGGCGATGAAGGTCGGCCGGACGGTCGGAAGCAAGTCATCTTGAGAATGAACCCTCGGAAGTCAAAAAGAGCCGAAAGGCCGTAAAAAGGCGGGATGAAAATGACTGAAAGTGCCGGTCTGCCCCCGCAAACAACGCTCCAACCAGTCAAGGGGTAACTCCCGTGAAGCGCTCATTGAAAAAAGACTCCAAACCTTTGCCCTTACCCTGGCAACTTTCGTTGTCGTGTTCGTTCTATACTTTGGCTACAAGATTATCGTCGTTCTATTCTTCCAGCAGGTTATTGACCAAGTGAACCCACTATTTGACTTCGACGCTGCCACCAAACAAATACAACGGATGCAACAGCAGGAGAAGCGGAAGCGGCAAGAGGAACAGAAACGGCAAGACAAGAGTAGTGAACCGATAGGACCTACGAAGCCCGAACTTCAAAAGGTGGTGCCTGACCTTCCGCTTGACCCTACAAGCCTCTGGGGGCCACAACCCAACCGCCTGATTAGTTCGCTTGTCGCGTTTCGGCGAGATCTCAGCGGAATTTTTGGCTAATTCTCGATCGCTCCCACATATAATAACAGAGCGGCACTTGGCCGCGGAGATTACATCGAGAGACTCCGCGATGCGGGGAAGCCCTGAGAACGTTCGGAAGAAATCGCCCAAACCCGGCTTTTTCCAGGGAGGCCCGCTCAATTCTTCCGATCGTTCCAAGCAGGAGGACGGCGCGGACAGGCTGAGCGAGATCGTCACCCCGGCATGCTTGTGGCGTCATGCCGACGTTATCCATTTCTTATACTCAACGTGGCCGTTGGCCCGATTCGTCGATGCCGGCCGAGCTACTTCTCGCATGTTGTGTTGTGGCAATTCATCGGTCGTCCGGTGAATTGGGGCCAGCGGGACCAAGTCACCCATCATCGGTACCACCACTGCTCGCCCCGGCTGCAATAAAATTCCTGCCGGGTATTTGACAAAGCCACGTCGCGTGGTTATCTTGGCTTTTGTTCCAGCAAGGAGCCCTACACGTAGGTAGGTTGTTCCTGAACACGGGCGGCACGGGTGTGCGGCCCACACGCATGGCAAGCTCAGTAGTAGGCAGCGTTCGTTGGTGATTGAGCTAATCGGTTTGCGGCCGCGCAACTCCGGCGGGAGATTGTCTTAGCAGGACTGCTGTCGGTGGCTCAATTTG